>LFRM01285928.1_pt2 | contig 48312 bp, 41 predicted proteins | sample 618341 | NCBI WGS metagenome assembly LFRM01 (sample SAMN03654438, study PRJNA283298) | anaerobic digester metagenome | isolation source: pool of bioreactors CSTR01a, CSTR02a, and CSTR03a thermophilic anaerobic... | place: Denmark: Kgs. Lyngby | collected 2014-05-21 | reverse complement strand
AAGAAGACTGAAGAAGAAGCCTTAGAACTTATTGGTGAAGCTGTTAAGACAGGTGAAGATAAAAAGCGTGAGCTATTATTGCTCGCGAAAGAAGAAGTTCACAAAACCCGTCTCGAATTAGAGAGAGATGTACGCGAAAAGCGTCAGGAAATCTCCCGCGAGAGGGCACGTCTGGAACAGAAGGAAGAACAGCTGGATCGCCGGACGCAGAGTCTGGAAGATCGCAATCGTAATAACGACGAGCGTGAGGAGCAGCTAAACGAGCGTGAAGAAATAATTCAAATGCTTGATGCTAAAAAGACTGCCGAGCTTGAACGTATAGCCGGCTTAACTATCAGTGAAGCACGTGACCTGGTCCTTGAAGATGCAGAGAGAGAATATCGCCATGATATGGCAGTACTCTATCGCAGAATCGAAGAGGAGAGCAAGACGAAAGCAGATGATCGGGCTAAGGAAATTGTAGTTTCTTCAATACAACGCTATGCCTCAGACTATGTCTCAGATGCCAGCGTTTCAGTTGTCGTTCTGCCTAATGAAGAAATGAAGGGCAGAATAATCGGCCGCGAAGGACGCAATATCCGCACTATTGAACAGCTGACCGGTGTCGATCTGATCATCGATGACACCCCGGAAGCCGTAATAATTTCCTGCTTTGATCCGATTAGACGGGAAGTTGCCCGCATTGCAATTGAAAAGCTCGTTCAGGATGGCAGAATTCATCCCTCCCGCATTGAGGAAATGGTAGATAAAGCTCAGGCAGAGGTCAAAAACTCTATTGTTGAAGCAGGTGAACAGGCTGTCTTTGAGACAGGGGTGATCGGACTGCCTCAGGAGATTATTAACACCTTAGGCCGGCTGCGTTATCGCACCAGCTACGGACAAAATGTCCTGCAGCATTCTATCGAAGTATGTTTCCTTACGGGTATGATGGCGGCTGAACTGGATCTCGATGTTGACGCAGCGAAACGTGCAGGTCTTTTGCATGACATTGGTAAGGCAGTTGACTTTGAAATGGAAGGCTCTCATGTTGCATTGGGGGTTGAGCTGGCCAAGCGGCACAAGCTTGACGAAATCACTATCAACGGGATTGAGTCACACCACGGAGACATAGAACCTGCGACCTTAATCTCCTCTCTGGTTGGAGCCGCGGATGCAATCTCAGCGGCAAGACCCGGAGCCCGCAGGGATAACGTCGAAAACTATATCAGGCGCATTGAGAGATTAGAAGAAATTGCCAATTCAATGGAAGGCGTAGAAAATTCCTACGCAGTACAAGCCGGCCGTGAAGTTAGAGTTATTGTCATGCCGGATAAAATGTCGGAAGAGGAAATGCCTCTTCGTGCTCACGAAATAAGCAAGCAGATTGAACAAGAGCTTAGCTATCCCGGTCAGATCAAAGTGAATCTTATTCGGGAAAGTCGTGTAGTTGATTATGCTAAATAAGAAAAAAGCTGTCTCTCATATGGGGACAGCTTTTTTGTTATGTATATAGTTAAATTGCAGCAGTTATTATAATTTGTACTTCTTTAGGCAATGCTTAATTTGTGCTCTTTTGAGCGCAGTTTATGTTACTCTGTTTTCAACTATGAATAAGAATAAGAGGCGAAAGTCTTTCAATATTAATTACATCATCAGGGCCATTCTTTCCTGCGGGCTCTGCCTTTTGTTGCTTGTGCTTCCGCTGGCATGTAAAAGAGCGATTGATCCGGAAAACTTGGATCCTGTAATTGATCCGGACGAAAATATACTTCCATCGATAATTCCAGGATCAGAAGAAGCGTCTTCAAAGCTGCGCTTGCGTTATCATGATGAAGGTAATTTGAACCCGCTCAGAAAACACTCATACAGCACAGCTGCCATCTTCACTTTGGTTTATGATTCTCTTTTTGCTTATGATGCTGCAGGTATTTTACATTGTAACTTGGCTGATTCTGCTGTTTTGTCTGAAGATCAGCTGACCTGGACTATCAGTCTCCGCGATACTGATTTTCATTCTGGAGAAAAACTGACTTCTGCTGATGTTGAAGCATCGCTGCGTTTTTGGCTAAATATTAATCTTAATCATTCTCCTGCAGTCTTAAATGAAGAGGAGACACCGCTTTCTGAAGAGACAGGGCAAGAGACAGAAGATAATGCGGATAACGATTCCGATCCTGCAGATATAAATACAGAGGATGAAGAAAATAATACTGGCCCATCACGAGAAACAACAAGTGATAATTATGATTACTATATTGACACTCCTGTATTAGGTGAATCGGCTCAAATCGACTTATATTCCGGCACTTTAAATGTGAGTTTAGAGCGCGGCCGCCTGATTGAAGCGATCGGCAGACCGACTGCGGATACATTGAAGATCAGGTTACGAAAAGCAGAAGCTATCCTGGACTTACTGACATTTCCCATTGTTCCTGCAGCTAATGTAGGAAGCAGCTCTTATCAGTTTATTCCCGGAACCGGTGATTATCAGATTAGCGGGAGAGATGACAATGGCAACCTCCTTTTAAGTCGAAAGGCTGCAGATGCAGGAAAGATCACTGAAATTATTGCCTATAACTGCACAGATGTAGTCGATGCATTAGACTTATTTGAAAATAACAGTCTGGATATCCTCTTACTGGGACGGGAAGAAGCTTCCCGCCTGCGTGAACGTTCCAGAGTAAGAAGTCAGGACTACAGTGATTCGGGTTTTGTCTCATTATATGTACCGGATAGCGATCTGAAAGCCCAGATAGGGGTAGCCATGTCAAAGATCAATCCTGATCATTTATCTGCACCTTTTTCATATGTCCCTTATTACATGCGTGCAGGAGATTTCCGGCTTCTTGATCAGAATGATCTTGTAATAGAGCCGGTCGAGATGGAGCCCACCACTGTTGTAAACAATCTGCCAACAGATTCACCTGATATAGATGCTGAAAATCCTGATGAAGAAAACACTGAGACTCTTCATCTATATCGTGTTCTCATGCCCAGAGTCTTTTATCCCCTCGGTCTACAGAAACAGTTGTCATCACTCATTGCTCAAATTGGAGGAAAAGCTGAATTTGTCATGGTAGGGGCAGAAGACTATCAGCAGCAACTGCTTTTGCGTAACTATGATCTGGCTCTTTTGCTTGATGAGAGTGCTTCTTATGCTGATCCCTGGGATTACGCCCAAGGTTTAGTCAGGCAAAAACTGATCAGCGATATTAATGTCACAAGTGACCAGCTGCTGATGCTTGAGAATGGCAGATACAGTCAGGCAGAGCTATTTGAAAATGTTGTGGGTCATGAAGCAGGCTATTTGCAGACTGTCAGTGATCTTTTTGCAGAACTTCCTGTAATCGGTATTTGCAACACATCTAGCTTACTATGGTATCGTGACGGCGTTGAAGGCATCTTAAAGGGAACAGCGGAATTGCCCTATGAAGGAGTGGAAAGTATCAGCGTATGGCAGCCATAACAGTGGTAATTTTAATAACATTGGATCAGTTAACTAAAGGATTGGTAGAGCGTCTCCTGACAGGCGGAGAGTCTCTGATTGTGATACCCGGATTTTTTCAAATCAAAATGTCTTTGAATACAGGTGCGGCCTGGGGTTTCCTGTCCGGCACATCCTGGGGTATTCATATCCTGTCGCTGCTGTCTTTGTTCATGTCTCTGCTCATCATATATTGGTTGAAGGATACAAAAGATAAGAAGAGCCGCATTGTCTTATGTCTGATACTAGCCGGAAGCCTGGGCAATCTGATCGACCGTGTCCGTGTTGGCGCTGTCACTGATTTCTTAATGTTTAATTTCGGTTCATGGTATTTTCCCAGCTTTAACTTTGCAGATATGTGTATTACTATCGGTGCAGGTCTCCTGATTCTGTTTTTATTAATTGACAAGAAGTTCCTGCATAGTCTTTTTCGGATAGATCCTGAGCTTGGGTCCCTTGGAGATGATGATGAGACATCATGAGTTCAGAATAAAGCCTGAGGAAGCCGGCGAAAGACTGGATCGCATGCTGGCGCGGATCTTTCCTGAAGAATCGCGGTCCTTCTGGCAAAAATACATTAAAAATTCTTCCGTGCTTGTTAATAATAAAATATCTAAAAGCTCCCAAATTCTGGAAGCTAATGACTTAGTCACTATAAATATCAGCAAATGCGAAGAGCATATAGCTATTGAAGCACCGCCTCTGCATATTATTTACGAAGATCAAGACCTTGCGGTAATTGAAAAAGCTGCCGGTATTGTTACGCATGCAGCCCCGGGGCATAGCTCCGGCACATTGGCAGATTCAGCACAGGATTATTTCGGCAGCATGCTGTCTGACTTGGCGGGCAGCAACAGACCCGGCATTGTACACCGTCTGGATAAAGACACCTCCGGTTTGCTGCTGATAGCTAAGAATAATGAGGCCCATAAAGGACTGGCTGCGGCTTTTAAAAAGCACCAGGTTTTACGTGAATATGAAGCGATTGTTCTGGGTGTTCCCAAAACAAGAACAGGAATGATCGATGCCGCTCTTGCCCGTGACTCGCGAGATAGAACACGGATGTCTGTTCAGGCTGATGGCAAGGAAGCTCAGACCTATTTTGAACTGCTGGCTAATAATAAAGAGCTCTCACACTTGCGTTTGAGGCTACATACCGGACGAACACATCAGATTAGGGTGCATCTGGCGATGATTGACTGTCCGGTTTTAAATGATGAAAAATATGGCGGTAAGCGTGTCCGCGTTTTAGAAGAGGATGACATCTTTTTGCATGCCAGCAAATTGGAATTTTCTCATCCTGTCAGTGGAGAAGAACTGAGTTTCTCCAGTAAATTGCCCTTACGCTTTGAGAGTTATTTACAAAAAATATACATGGACGTTGATTTGAGATAAAATACTTAAAAGATCTGAAACAATTGGACACAGTCGCCTCAGCATGGGGTATTCTGAAGATATGACAGAGAAGAAAAAACGCAGCATATATCTAAGTATTCTGATGCTTGTATTAGGTCTGGCACTTGCCGCTTTCATCCGTTCGTTGCTGGTGGGCAGAAGCAGCATCAATGATCTTGTTTCTGCATATCAGGAAACAGTTCTTGAATATGAAGCTTTACAGGCTCAGAATCAACGTCTGATTGAGCAAAACGATTTGTTGGAATCGAAAATTGCCCTGCTTATCAGCAATCTGGATGGTGACGAATCTTATGAGGAGGTCATAAAAGAACGTGAGTATTATGCTCTGATTTCCGGTATGGCTGCTGTTGAAGGTTCCGGAATCAGAGTGACCCTCAATGACCGGCTTGAATACGATCCGGCCAGGCATCCCATTGAAGCTATCGTCCATGATAAAACTGTCTTACATGTAATTGATATACTTAAAGCCAAAGGTGCTCAGGCTATAGCTTTTAACGGAACAAGGCTTACTGCAGTGGCGCAAATTGGCTGTATCGGACCAACAATACTTTGTTATAACAACCGGCAGATGCCTCCTTATGTGATTGAGGCTATCGGGCCCATGGAAGAAATGGCGAGCGCCATTGCCGGCGATGCGTATTTAAATCACATAACAAGCTCCGAAGTCGGTATTCGTATGAGTATTAACCTGGTAGAAAATCTGGCTCTGCCTTCATTTTCCCGAACCGGTGATTACCGCACACTGATTACTTTACTCGAAGCAAGATAAGCTTATTAGGAGACTGGTATTTATGGATAAGAAAAAATGGGCTCAAAGAGTCGGAATACTGGCAATTTGCATTTTGCTGGGTATTGCTCTTGCTATATTAATTAAAGGCCAGAACACAAGTAGTCTGAGCGAACAGAATATGCAGGACCTGCAAAACAATGTAATTGAGTACCAGCGCCGCAATGAGGAGTTATCTAACCGTAATGCTCAGCTACAAAACTACATTCGTGAACTTGAGTCAGATCTGACCGGAGAAGGCAATGAAGTTCTCTCCCGCCTGATTGATGAAAGAGAGAGTTATGCAATCTTTGCGGGTTTAAGATCGGCTGTCAATTCCGGCATTGTGATCACCCTCAGCACTGCACCTGGCTATAAAATGAAAGACAGCGTAATAAGAGAGTTTGTCAACGAGCTGTCAGCTTTAGGTGCACAAGCTATATCGATCAATGACGAACGAAAAGTTGCGACTACAGAGATTCGTGCCAGACAGGACTCTATCCTGATAAACAGTGTCGCCTTTGACCGGGAACATGATTTTGAAATTAAAGCTATTATGCGTCCAGACGATCTGGAACAGAATGTACTGCCATATCTCAAGACGGTCAGCGACTCAATAGCAGCCCAGCTTGGTGATGAGGCTCCAACGGTGAGAATAGAAACTTTAGCTAACGTAGAGATTCCGGCTTTAAGAGAAGACAGGATTGCCTATCAGTACGATTTACTAAAACCGGTCCAGCAGAATACTGCCCCCTAGACGGATAAAAGTTATACTGTAAATATGGAAGATAATAAGAAAATATTTGAGAAATATATTGAACTTGACAGTCCGGAAGAAGCTTTATCTCTACTGGGAGCCTGCAGTTGTCATGGTGATCTGGTGGAACGTGCGCTGTCTGTTGACTGTGATACTACAGCAGATGGCATGCTTGTCCGGGGCATTGACAGAAGAAAAGTGGATGCAGCTATCCGTGTGTTTGGACGTTTGCACGACTTATGCCGTGATGGAACCCCGGTCACTGAGCAATTGGTCCGCTACCTGCTGGATGCAGCACTGGAAGATACTTTTTCGGAAGCAGAATTATTTACTCCTGATCTGATCTGTGTTAACGCCAAGGGCAAACCCGTCCTAAGCAAGACGACCGGTCAGAAGAAGTATATTGACGCTATTCGTGAACATGAACTGACTTTTGCTATTGGCCCTGCAGGAACCGGCAAAACTTATCTGGCCGTTGCTATGGCTGTTAAAGCCTTCAGAAACCACGATGTATCGCGGATTATTCTTACACGGCCGGCTGTAGAGGCCGGTGAAAATCTGGGCTTTTTGCCGGGTGATCTGCAAAACAAAGTAGATCCCTATATGAGACCATTGTATGATTCTTTAAATGACCTGATGGGCTTTGATCAATATCACAGACATCTGGAACGAGGTGAAATTGAAGTGTCGCCGCTGGCATATATGCGCGGGCGTACTTTGGATGATGCTTTTATCATATTGGATGAAGCACAAAACTGCACCAGTGAACAAATGAAAATGTTTCTGACTCGTATTGGCTACAACGCCAGAGCAGTAGTAACCGGCGATATTACACAAATTGATCTGCCGAAAAGCACCCGCTCCGGTTTGGCCAGCGCTGCTGACTTGCTCAAAGATGTTGAAGCTATCACCAGTATTGAGCTGACTGAGCGTGATGTGGTCAGAAATCCCTTAGTCCAACGCATCATCCGCGCCTATGAAAAAGCTGCAGCAAAAAGTAACAAAAACCAGGCCGGGGGTTATAAACGATGAAAATGTCCTTACGCAGCAAAAGATTATTAACCGGGCTGCTTGCAGTTCTAACTTTGCTAGTGATAACAATTATTGTCTACTTTGGTTCGATTCCGCGCACATATGACTTAGAGCTTGGGGATACAAGCCTTTTTGATATTACTGCACCTCGCGCCATAGTGGATGTAGCTGAGACGGAAAGACGCGCCAGGGAGGCAATGACGCTTGTCCCAACCGTTATGATGCGATCAGAAGAAAAGAGTGCAAGCTCGCTTTCTGCACTAAAACTATTCACAAGCATGGTTGACGAAAAGCGCCTGGAACTTTATCCGACTGAGCAGGCAAGCAGCAGCCTTGATGATGACAAGGACAATAATGGTCTTACGATAGTTCCGACACGCAGACCCTCCGAATCAACGATCCAACTGGCTGCATCTTCATTAATCTCGGGACTTGATCAAAACCTGGGCATTGTTATTCAATCAGGTGATGCAGAAGAGCTGATGCGCATTGAAAGAGACAGGCTGGATTCAATTTTTGATATTTTGCAGACTGAAGCCAATGCTCTGGTCTTACAGTCTTTAGATAGTCTCTCGCTGCAGCGGGAATTGGCTGAGAGCAGCGAAAGAATATCCGAACAGCTAAGCTTTAATTCCACAGATAAGGACCTGATAGTTCGCTTCCTCACCCTCCTGGTCAAGCCAAATATTGAATACAATGTTGCAGCTACTGAAAACGCAAAACAGGCCGCCTATGAGCAGGTTCTTAATAATCCGGTTATGGTTAACAGAGGCAGCAGGATTATAACCGCCGGCGAAGTTGTAACTGAAGATGTGCTGGATAAGCTTGTTGCTCTAGATCTGATTGATAATGATGAAATAGATTGGATGACTATAGTCGGAACAGTGGGTCTGGTTCTGATAACAGCAGTTTTGGCTATCTTGTTTTTCTCAAGATATGATCGTGAAATTTTCGATGAACCACGCCATATAATTGCAATAATAATCACTATTCTTATCAGCTTGCTCTTATCAGCTTATCTATCCAATTCGTATCCCTTGGCGCCTCCTATATATTTCAGTGCTGTTGTAATTACGGCATATTTTGGCTTTCGTTCTGCATTGGTGATTTCCTTCCTGCTGGTAGTTCTGGTATCTCCTATGGTCGGCTTTGCCCCGGCATTTGCCCTCATCGCCCTGAGTGGGTCTTTAGTTGCTGCTCTGAATACTCGCGGCATAAACCGCCAGGATAATTACGCCAAGATCATCCTGGCTACAGCAGTCAGCAACTTCTTTCTGACTGCTGTTATCGGACTTCTGGAAAAAGAGACTTGGGCAGTGATTTCTATAAATGTGGTACAGACAGTACTTAGCGGTGTGCTTTCAGTCATTGTAGCAATCGGAATTATGCCGCTGTACGAAATGATCTTCAACACCGTATCTCCCTTAAGATTAATCGAGCTGTCACAACCGGGTCACCCCTTGCTCAAACGTCTCTTTGTCGAAGCTCCGGGCACATCACAACACAGTTTAATGGTGGCCAATCTGGCTGATGCTGCAGCAGAAGCTATCGGTGCCAATTCCATGATAGCCCGTACGGGTGCCTACTACCACGACATAGGCAAGCTGGAAGCACCCATGTATTTTACTGAAAATCAACTAGGAGAAAATCCTCACGATCACCTACCGCCTGAAGAAAGCTCCAGAATAATAACGCAGCATCCGAATGACAGCCTTAAGATCGGCCGGCGTTACCGCCTGCCGATGCCTATCCTGCGCATAGCCAATGAACATCATGGAAGCACGAGACTGCGCTATTTCTATCATAAAGCTATGGAAGAAGCTGAAAGAAATGGGACAGCCCCTCCCAACGATAAGGATTATCGCTATACAACACCTATTCCATCCACCCCTGAATCTGCGGTTGTCATGCTGGCAGACTCGACTGAAGCGGCTTTGCGCTCAGCAGGTACAGAGAATATAGCTGACACGGAAAAACTGATTCGCAGTATTTTTAAAGAAAAAATTGAGCAGGAACAATTACGAGACTCAGGCCTGTCATTTGCTGACGTTGAGACCATAATTAATGCTTTCCTGCAGGTATACGCAGGTCACTTCCATGAACGAGTGGAGTATCCTGAAACAACAGCGAAAGCAAACTGAATGAGAAAAGAATAGCAAGTGCAAATTACAATCCACAACAAACAAAGAAAATATGATGCTGCACAACTTCAGACCATCGTAGAAGAGGCAGTCAGGCAGACATTTGCTTATCTTCCTGAAGTAGAGCAAATTATGTCCGAATATGAGATTGACTTTTCTATTGATGTCAGTTTTATCAGCAAAGCTGCTATCCGGAAGCTTAACCGTGAACATCGTAATGTTGACCGGCCTACAGATATTTTGTCTTTTCCGGCCTTTGAGTGGAAGGATGGCAGTTTAGCAGAAGATATTTTGCCCTGGCTGCCATCAGATTCAGAGGGCCCGTCCTCCATATCTTTGGGCGATCTTTTGCTATGTCTGGAAATTGTAGATAAGCAAGCAGAAGATTTTTCTAATAATTTGGAAGAAGAACTATTTTTTCTCTTGGTGCACGGTGTCCTGCACCTGCTGGGTTATGATCATGAGTTGCCGGCTGATGAAGTCAAAATGAAAGCTCTGCAGGAAAGAATTATCAGCGGAGACACTGATGAAGCAAAGCTGGCTTGCGGCTATGTTGTTTTAGCAGGCAGGCCTAATGTCGGAAAGTCAACTCTTCTCAACTATTTATCAGGCATGACTTTAGCAATTACAAGTCCAAAAGCACAGACGACAAGAGATCTTATAAGAAGTGTTTACAATGATGACAGCTGTCAGATTGTTTTTCTCGATACTCCGGGCTTTCACAAAGCTAAAACTTCTTTGGGCAGGGCCATGATGAAGTCAGCCAGAGTAGCAATACGTCAGGCTGATGTACTTTTACTTATGGTAGAAGCTTCTTTCAAACCCTTTGTAGCTGATTTGGAAAAGGAAATCCTGAAAATGGCTGATGAAGATGATACGGCTGTTATCCTGCTGATTAACAAGAGCGATACCGTTGTCAAAGAAAATATCCTGCCCCTGATAGCTGCATTCAGCCAAGCCTATCCTTTTAAGGCCATTATTCCGATAACTGCACTTACTGGTGATGGGGTAGAGGAAATGCTCGAAGAGATTAAGAAGTATCTGCCAATTCAGGAAGCTATTTTCCCTGAGGGTGAAGAAACCAATGTAACAGAACGTAAGTTGGCGGAAGAAATGATCAGGCGCGAAGTCCTGTTGCAGACTCAGAAAGAAGTTCCCTTTGGTGTAGCGGTTGTAATTGATGAATTTATTGAGGAAAGCAGTCCTACGGAAACACGCAGAGTTTTCATTGCTGCGACTATTCTCTGTGACAAAGCATCGCACAAGGGAATTTTGCTCGGCCGCCAGGGGCAGAGGATTAAATCTATCGGAAGTGAAGCACGTGCGGCCATTTCAGAAATGCTCGAAGCCAAGCTACATCTGGAACTTTTTGTTAAAGTGCGTCAGAACTGGATAAATCGTCCCCAGGACCTGGCTGACTTGGGTCTCGACTCAAAAAGAGTAGAGTTGCCATGACAAAAATCAGCAGCAAAGGTTTTGTGATGGCATCGTTCCCATATCGCGACCGGGACCGGATGCTTCATATTCTGACCCCGGAATACGGTTTAATTTCTGCCAGTGCCAGGGGAGCCTGCTCTGTCAAAAGTAAATTACGTCCTCTGAGCAATCTTTTTTCTCTGTGTAATTATGAATTTTTCTATCAAAAAGAGCGTTTTTATGTCGACGACGGGGATGTAATTGAAGCCTTTGTGGGTTTAAGTGAAAGTATAGAACATCTGACTGCAGCCTCACATGCGGCCGAAGTCTTTCGCGATCTGACCAGAAACAGCCCGCCTGACAGCAGATATTTTGATCTTTGGGCCTATACCGTTTATGAAATATCACAGTCGGAGCATCCGGTCCTCATCAGTCGCTTGTCTACACTCCGTTTGTTAGCTGAAGCAGGTTATGCGCCTCAGCTTGACAGTTGCTGTATCTGTCAGCGACCCATCAAGGGGAAGGCTGACTTTAGCTTCCGAACATCCGGCATACTATGTGGCCGCCGCGACTGCAGCGGTAATACTTCAGAAGACAGCATCAGACTGAGCGAGGGAACTCTGGCTTTGCTAAGGCACATCCTGACTGCAAATTTAAATCGTCTGTACCGATTTACTGTCACTGAAGATGTAGTAGAAAATGCCAGCCAGTTTCTTGACTTATATCTCTGTGAGAAGATGGAGAAAAACTATAAAAAACTTGACCTGCTTGAAAATCCCTTTGACATTGATTTATCAGGCCTTAAAAGAAATTGTGACTGACTTTATCAAAGTTTAAACTAGTTGACAAAAGAAGTGTGGATTCTATCTAATTAGATGATTACTGCAAAGGAGGTCACTTATGTCTGTTTATAAAAGTTTGTTTGATATCATTGGACCTGTTATGGTCGGTCCCTCAAGTTCACATACAGCAGGAGCTGTTCGCATCGGTCTGGTTGCGCGCTCTATCTTTGGTAATACCCCTGAAGAAGTTCATATTGTTTTGTTTGGTTCATTTGCACATACCTATCAGGGTCATGGCACAGACCTGGCCTTGATATCCGGTTTGATGGGCCTTCCTACCAGCAGTGAGAAAATCCGTCAAGCCTATGAGCTGGCAAAAAAGGCAAATATGAAAGTGACAATTGAAAGCAGTAATGATCCGACTGAGCACGCCAATACAGCTGACCTCTACCTTAAATCTTCCGACGGACGGACGCTTTCACTGCGCGGCATCTCCTTAGGTGGCGGCACCATAGATATTACAAAAATAGATGGTTTCGACATTCATCTTTCAGGTGAAAATCCGACGATTTTAGTTTTTCACAAGGATCAGCCCGGAATCATCACTCAGGTAACCGGAGTTCTGGCTAAAGTAAATATTAATATCAGCAACATGGAAGTTTCACGGAGGGGCAAAGGAGAACTTGCCTTGATGCTGCTGGCTACAGATGGTGAGATTCCGGCGCAGACAATGGAAGAAATTGGCAAGATAGCCCATATCAATCAAGTGATTGCCCTGGGTGCACTTAATGTTGAGCCTGATTTTATCAGCGATTCCGATACTAAGGAGGAATATAGTTATGATCCACAGATTACAGGAAGTAATTAGTTTATGTGATCTTGAGCAAATCAGTCTTCATGAATATTTCCTTGCCTGCGAAATGGAAGAATCCGGCAGCAGCGAAGAAGAAGTACTTCGGCACATGGAACAGAATTTATCTGTTATGGAGCGGGCTGCCCTTCAGGGCATAGAAGGTGTGAAGTCACGTTCGGGAATGACAGGCGCCGACGCTAAACTACTTGCTCAATATCTGCAAAGCGGTAAGGCCTTAAGCGGATCTATATATACTCGGGCCATGGTCTATGCGACTGCTATTAATGAAGTTAATGCAGCTATGGGAGTTATTTGTGCAACACCGACAGCCGGTTCCTCCGGAACCCTTCCGGGTGTCCTTTTTGCTATTAGAAATCACCTGAAGATGTCAAGGCGCGATCAGCTAAACTTCCTGATAACTGCTGCCGGCTGCGGTATTATAATCGGAAATCAGGCTTCTATATCGGGAGCTGAGGGAGGCTGCCAGGCTGAAGTCGGTTCAGCCGCTGCAATATCAGCTGCAGCAACTGTAGAGGCTTGTGGAGGTACTCCGTCACAATCAGGTCACGCTCTGGCAATAGCATTGAAAAATCTGCTGGGTCTGAGCTGTGATCCGGTAGCCGGTTTAGTTGAGGTACCCTGTATAAAGAGAAATACTGCCGGTGTTGTTATCGCAATGTCTTCCGCTGAAATGTCCCTGGCCGGAGTCAAGAGCCGCATACCGGTAGATGAAGTTATTGAGGCAATGGGGAAGATCGGCCGTATGATGCCTGTAGCTCTGAAGGAAACTGCTCTCGGAGGACTGGCTCAGACAAAGACCGCTTTAAAAATGGCAAAGCAATTAGAAGAAAATGCTTATATTGATCTAGAGTCAATTTCGGTCCAGAAAGAGTAAATTCTATCTAAACAGGATTCTCTGTCATCAGCATAGAAGACATCCCATTCTTTGGGGAAGAGCTGCTGATACTCCGGCTTGGAATAGCGGTCATCAATTAATAAAACAATTCCGTAGTCTTCAGCTGTGCGAATCAAGCGTCCTGCTGCCTGAGTGACGCGGTTAAAGCCGGGCCAAGTGTATGCGTACTGATAGCCCAGTCCGCTTTTTGCATCATAGTATTGCCGCAAGATCTCCCGTTCAGGTGTTAAGGCGGGCAGACCGGTACCGATAACAATTACACCGGTGAGAGCCTCACCCTTGAGATCAACTCCCTCAGTAAAAAGAGAACCCAACACAGTCAGACCGAGTAAAGAACGATCCTGCTGCGAAGATGTAAAGCGTCGGAGATATTCTTCTTTTTGCTGCTCGTTCATCCGGGTTGGCTGCACAATAATATCAAGGTTTTTTGACCTGTCTGCCTGTTTCAGGTAATTTTGAAGCTGTCGCAGATATGAAAAAGAAGGGCAGAAGAGGAGAAAATTTCCGGGTCTTTCCCCTGTAATTTCCAAAACTAAATCAGCAATAGGGCCCAAAGTAAGAGCTCTGTCCCTATAGCGCACAGAGTATTGGTCATAGGCAATGACCAGGCGATTATCAGGAGGAAAGGGACTGCTTAGCTTTAAAACTTCAGGTTTGTCTGCTTTGTATCTGGCATTAAGCAGGCTCATGAAATATGAAAAGGGCTCCAGAGTCGCAGAGAAAAATATAACTGAAGATTTACCATAATAGGTATTTGTCAGATGTTGAGAAGCATCAAGCGACAAGAGGGAAATTGCCAGTTTAGCTTCCGATAGACGTCTAACCGCTGTAATATAAGCCTTATCATAGAATTCTTCCATAATATTTTGAAAATGCAGAAGCTCGAAACGTATTGTGTTGCCTGCTTCACGCCGGGGGAAGTCCCGGAAATAATCAAAAAATTGAAGTAATTTAGAATTCAGGCGTCTTATACAGGATTCCAGCTGTGGCGGAATTTTGCGTGTTGCAGAGAAGTTTTGGGTCACAAAGAGTCCCAGTTCTTGATTTTCTCTGGCAAAATCCTCTCTGACTTTGTCCGTTGCATTCTCATCCAGAGCCTGATCATAATAAGCCAGAAAGGCTTGCAGATCCTCAAGAGCGCTGAGAGCAGTTTTTAAGGTCGGGTCTTCAGGCAGGGTCGCCAGCGACATAATGGCCTTCAAGTCCTCAAGATCTTCTGATTCCAATATAGACGAAAACATGGAGCGGCTGCGGTCTGCCAGATTGTGAGCTTCATCAACCAGCAGCGTGTATCTGGCTTTAGTATCATCCAGCCTGTCCTTCCAGCGAATCTGCGGATCAAAAATATAGTTGTAGTCACAGATGACAAGGTCACAGCTATCCATCAGATCTTTTGACAGCTCATAAGGACACAGGCGGTATTTTTGTCCCAGAGAGAAAATGTCGTCCGGCAAAAGGTCCTGCTTATGAGAAAACTCGGCTAAGGCTTCTTCCAGTCTTTCGTAATATGTTGTTGCATAAGGACATTTGTCCTTGTCACAAAATATCTGTGTCTGGGCACACATTGATTTTTTGGCACGAATAGTTATGGCCCGTACCAGAAAACCGTTCTGACGCAAAAGAGAGAGGGCATCTTCAGCTACAGTTCGTTGTGACCGGGAGGGTGTCAGATAGTAAATACTGTCATTTAAATTATGTGCCTGAGCCTTAAGAGCAGGGTAGAGGACGGCGATTGTTTTTCCGCTGCCGGTAGGAGCACTGACAAACAAAACTTCTTTATCTCTGATCGCAGCAGTTACTTCCCGCATCATATCAAGCTGACCCAGACGCAGGTCCGGGAAGGGAAAGGCCGCTTTACTATTTAGGAGATTGCGTCGTCTGCGATGAGTAATCAGGGCGGTGCGGGAAGTCAGATAGTATTTGCAGATCGAAACGAAATAATTCTTTAAATCCTCCTGACTTAAAGCTTTCTCATGGGCGACCAACTCCCCGGTATCCAATGAAAGATAATGCAGGGCAACAGTAATTTCTTCGGAATCTATCTCCCTTTCCTTCATAAATTCTGACTGACTCAAAAGATAGGCGTATATTTTTGCCTGTGCCCAATGAACCGTATCGCCATTTTTTGGTAAAAAACGGGCATCACCACGAAAGCTCTTCACTTCAATCAGAGTGATCTTGTCTGCTTCGACAGCAATGGTGTCACAGCGTCCCTGGACGTGTAATTCATATGGCAGATGAGGACTGTTATAGCTGCCGGATAAACTGTACTCGAGAAATATTTCAGACTCGGGGAAAAACTCAGGAGCTCGTCTGGCGTACTCCTGATGCAAAGCGATACCTTCAGGACCGGAAATTCCACCGTAATAGGGCGATGACAAACCACCTTCTCTGCGACTCAATTCAGCCAGTTCGCGCACTGCTATGCTTAAAGTGAAGAGTTCCGGAGAATCTGTCATGAGCGGAGAAGTCCTAGCTGTTAAAAAGCCCGTAATATCGCTATTACGGGCCAGTGGTGCGGAAAACAGGACTTGAACCTGCACGATCTATTGATCACTAGCACCTGAAGCTAGCGCGTCTGCCAATTCCGCCACTTCCGCGTGAACGTTGTTTATCATAGCCGAATGGTGCTAATATTGCAAGCATAAATTAATAAATTTATGAAAGCAGGGAACAGATGTCTAATCAAAAACTAGCTGAATTTAAGAGCTATGTTAAAAACAAGAAGATCGCGGTACTGGGCGCCGGCATCAGTAACCGTCCGCTGATTCGCTGGCTATATCCGCTAACTGGAAAAATTCATGTCTTTGACCGCCTTACAGAAGAAAATGACCAACTGCAAAAGACAATAAATGATTTCGCAGACGAAGGTCTTGAGCTGGACTGGTCACTGGGACCAGCATACCTGGATAATTTAAAAGATTTCGACCTTGTTTTTCGCACGCCCTTCATGCGGCCGGACCAAGCTCAGTTAGTCGCAGAGCAGGCCAGGGGAGCACAGGTCACGTCGGAAATGGAGCTCTTTCTCAGACTATGTCCCGCTCCTGTAACAGCTATCACCGGAAGCGATGGTAAGACCACAACCAGCACTTTAATCAGTCTGATGCTCAGGCAGGCCGGCCATACGGTATATATCGGCGGCAACATCGGTACCCCCTTGCTTGATCAGATCGAAAATATAATAGCCAGTGATCAGGTTGTTGTGGAGCTGTCCAGTTTTCAGCTTATTGACATGAAAGCAAGGGTTCACACTGCTGTTATCACCAATGTAGCTCCTAATCATCTGGATTATCATCTTGATTTTGCAGAATATTGCTCGGCCAAAAAGAATATATTCCGCCTGCAAAGCGAGTCTGATATTCTGGTTCTTAATGCCATTGATCCTGTTTCTTGCCGCTGGGCAGAAGAAGCGAAAGCTCAGGTTCGTTTTTTCAATTGTGATAAAAGCGAAACTGCTCATAGCTGGCTGGATGACAAATTTATAGAATTAAAGACCGCTGCGGATGATTTGGAAATTCCACTTCTGACAAGAGACGAAATCCTCTTGCCAGGGCGCTTTAATCTGGATAACATTCAGGCGGCTGTTCTGGCGACACTGGACAGTGCAGGCTTTGAGGATATGCAGCAAGTTGCAAGGACCTTCAAAGGTGTTCAGCACCGCCTGGAATGGATTCGCAGCCTTGACGGAGCTGACTGGTATAACAGTTCTATTGACACCAGCCCTGACCGGGCGCTCAAGACACTGGGAGCCTTGCGTGAGCAGGGAAGAGATATAGTTCTAATCGCTGGTGGCAAGGATAAAAATTCAAACTATGAAAAGCTGGGTCAGGCTATTGTGAAGAGTACATCCCGCATAGTCTTTGTCGGTGCCAACGCTCCTTTGATCGAGGCTTCCGTTCTCAAAGCTGCCAGCGCTGATGAGCTGGCTAAACTTGAGATCAGGCATTGCGACAGCTACGAGCAAGCCATTGGAGCTGCACGTGAACTGTCTGTTCCGGGAGATGCGGTCGTCTTGTCTCCTGCAGGAACCAGCTTTGACTTTTTTCATCATTTTGAGGAAAGAGGTAACAAGTTCTGTCAACTCGTGTTGGCTGAGCAGACTTAGCTTAGCGGTCTGTTTCATCTTTTGCCAATTATTAAATTTTGTGGTAGCATTGCTACGTTATGACCGGTTCGTTGTTTCAGGATCGTCCGACCGTTACGCCGAACTTGGAGTCTAGGAGGAAAAATGGACAAAGAAACTAAACAAAGAATTATTGAAGAGTATGCCACCGGATTCGGTGACACAGGTTCACCTGAGGTTCAGGTAGCCCTTCTGACCACACGTATCAACGAGTTGACTGAACACTTGAAGATACACAAGAAGGACCACCATTCAAGACATGGTCTTTTGAAAATGGTTGGTAAAAGGCGTGCCTTGCTTGACTATCTGATGGAAAATGATGTTGAGCGCTATCGCAGCCTGATCAGCAGATTGAACTTAAGAAGGTAAATGAATCAGCAGCGGCAATCACTTGATTGCCGCCTTTTGTGTCAAGAGATACTAAGTGACAGGCTGTGGAACGTAGATTGCGTTTCTCTTTTTGAAAAAAGAGTGGCGGACTCTACTCTCTACCGTCTGTTGGCTGATTCCCACACGAATAAATACACTTGAAAAATACTTGCATGGCAAAAATCTTGCCTCTGCTTTTGTGTATTTAACAATTGAAACGTTTTGCATTTAACAGGAGGTTAATGAAACGATGATGACAAAGACATACGAAATGGATATTAATGGAAGAAAGTTGATACTGGAAACAGGTGAATTAGCGCAATTCGCAAACGGCTCCGTCTTGGTAAAATTTGGGGAAACTACTATTCTTTCAACAGCGACAGCTTCAGCAAGCGAGCGTCCCGGAACGGGTTTCTTCCCGCTGACAGTCGATTATGAAGAAAAAATGTACAGCGTCGGCAGAATTCCGGGAGGATTTTTTAAGCGTGAAGGCCGCCCGACAGAAAATGCCATCTTGAATGGCCGTGCAATTGACCGCACTATTCGCCCTCTCTTTCCTGAAGATCTGAGAAGAGATGTTGTCGTAAGCAATCTTCTGCTTGCTGTAGATTATGATTTTTCTCCTAAAGTAGCTGCCTTGATCGGCACATCAGCTGCTCTGGCTATTTCCGATATTCCCTGGAAGGGACCCGTAGCTGCAGCTCAGGTAGGCCTGATCAACGGCGAAATCATAGTTAATCCGGATTATGATGACTATTGCGATTCAGAACTGGATCTCTATGTCGCCGGCACCAGTGAAAAAATTATGATGATAGAAGCTGCGGCTAATGAAGTTCCTGAAGATTTGATGCTGGCAGCAATCGAAGCCGGGCATAAGGAAATTAAGAAGGTCTGCCAGTTGCTTCAGCAGATGAAAGATGAAATCGGCAAGGAAACTTTCGAGTTCGCTTCAGCTGATGCCCCGCAAGACCTGCATAATGAAATCAAAGACAAATATTTTGATCAGATGAATGAGGTCATTCTGAATCCTGACAAAGCTCAGCGTGAAGCTGCAGTAGCAGAAATTTCTAAATCAATCAGTGAATACCTGGAAGAAAAAGACCCCGAACTGGTCGGATTTGCTACCGAGCTCACAGAAGCTGTTGAAAAGGCTGTTGTGCGTCATCAACTGACACATAATCAGCGTCGAGTTGACGGCAGAGCTTTGGATGAAATCCGAGAACTTACAGCAAAGATAGACCTGATTCCCCGTGTTCACGGCTCTTCGCTCTTTTCACGTGGTCAGACTCAGGTCTTGTCCGTAGTCACACTGGGCACACTGGCTGACAGCCAGCGCTTCGACGGAGTTAATCCGGAAGATCGCAGACGTTATATGCACCATTACAATTTCCCGGCATACAGTGTCGGTGAAGCTCGTGGGAGCAGGTCGGCAGGTCGTCGTGAGATTGGCCATGGACATCTGGCTGAATCAGCACTTGATCCTGTTATGCCGAGTGAAGAGGATTTCCCATATTCAATCCGCTGCGTCTCGGAAGTTACAATGTCTAACGGATCTACTTCTCAGGCTTCTGTCTGCAGCAGCAGTCTTGCTCTGATGGCTGCCGGTGTTCCGATTAAAAAAGCTGTTGCCGGTATTACCTGCGGTTTAATGAGCAATCCTGATGATGATAGTGACTACATTACCTTCGTCGACATCCAGGGTATTGAAGACTTCTACGGCGACATGGACTTCAAAGTCGCTGGTACTGAAGACGGCATTACCGCCATCCAGGTTGACATGAAGATTGACGGTTTAACCATGGATATAGTCCGTGATGCTCTTGAAAAGACAAGAAAAGCACGTCTGCAAATCCTGCATAACACTATGAATCCAGTCATTGCAGAAGCTCGCGAAAATCTGGCAGCTTTAGCACCAAAGATCGATCAGATCGATATTCCCAGTGACAAGATAAGAGAAATCATTGGTTCAGGTGGTAAGACTATCCGACGCATAACTGAAGAAACCGGAACCGATATTGATGTTGAAGAAGACGGCCCGGTTGGACACGTTTACATTGCAGCCACTGATCAGGAATCAGCTGCGGAAGCAATGAAGATAGTCAGAACTATTGCTTATGATCCTGAACCCGGCACAAGCTTTAAGGGCACAGTCACACGGCTGATGAACTTTGGTGCTTTCGTGGAAATCGTTCCGGGCAAAGAAGGCCTGGTTCATATCTCCAAAATGGCCTGGGGCCATACTGAGAAGGTTGAAGATGTGGTTGAAGTCGGTGATGAGGTATTTGTTACCGTCCTTGAAGTTGATGACCAGGGCAGACTAAACCTCTCTATGCGTGATCCCAGCGAAAAACCTGAAGGTTACACTGAGCAACAGACCAGCAGCAGCAGCGGCGGACGACGCCGTGACGACCGTTCACGCGGCAGCAGAGACAATCGCTCACGAGGCAGATCTGATCGTGATAATGACGACCGCTCCCGCGGTTCAAACAGAGACAGCTCTGGCGGAGGATTCCGTCAAAACCGTCAGCGTCCGCAGGACAACATTAAGAAAGCTGATCGTAACACACGGGAATTCTAAGTTTAAATTAAGATAATACAGGCCAAGCCCGTTCAGAAACTCTGAGCGGGCTTTTTTATAAAAAAAAGAGTCTGCCATTTATTAAGCAGACTCTCTTTGGTCGGAGTGACAAGACTTGAACTTGCGACCTCTTGCACCCCAAGCAAGCACTCTAGCCACCTGAGCTACACCCCGAAGCCTAATCGATTTTACCTGTCGCCCGGCAAAGTGTCAAGGTTCAGTTGGACTCCACTGTACGCCAGTAAACGATTAGAGAAGAAAAGCCTGCAAACAAATCGTTCGAGGCTTTCTTTGGCAGGGGAGACAGGATTTGAACCCGCAACCTACGGTNNCCTACGGTTTTGGAGACCGTTGCTCTACCGTTGAGCCACTCCCCTGTGTAGTAAAATCAAAAGGCCAACGCGAAGATCATATCATGTATAATAGCGACATGGCAAGTGAAGAGCAAGTTAGATTAGAAAAAAAATTATCAGCTGTAGAGATATATACCGACGGAGCATGCTCGGGCAATCCGGGTCCTGGGGGATGGGCGGCTATATTGCGTTTTGCTAATGTGGAGAAAGAGATTTCAGGTTTTGAGGAACACACGACTAACAACCGTATGGAACTTACTGCTGCTCTGATGGGTTTGCGTGCCTTGAATCGTCCCTGCCTGGTGAGACTATATAGTGACAGCTCTTATTTAGTATCTGCTTTTAACGAAAACTGGCTGGACAACTGGCAGCGCAACTCCTGGAAGAATGCTGCCGGAACCGCAGTAAGCAATATTGATCTCTGGAAGGAACTGCTCAAGGAAAATGACAGGCACCAGATCAGCTGGATCAAGGTCAAGGGTCACTCCAACCATGAAATGAATGACCGAGTAGATCAGCTGGCAGTAAATGCAATTAAAAATAATATTTAAACTTGAAGAGGATATGTATGGATCTGGAACAGAATAATCATAAGCCACAGCTGAGAAAACCCGGTAAGTTTTCGCAGGCAACTGAAAACGGCTCCTTTGATGAACTCAAGCCGGCGGAGTTTAAAAAATCAGCTTTTTTACATGAAGAAACTCTTTCTTCCGATTTACGCTTTATTGGCCGGGTCTTCACTGTTGAAACAACTGAAGTAGAGCTGGCTGACGGACGCAGGTCAAAACGTGAAATTGTACATCATCCCGGCGGTGCCTGTGTACTGGCTCTGGATGAGGACCAGGATATCTATCTGGTAAGACAGTTCCGAGTAGGAGCTCAGGCTCCCTTGCGTGAAATCCCGGCCGGTAAACTGGAAGGCGACGAAAGCCCTCTCTTTTGCGCCCGGCGCGAACTGATGGAAGAAGTCGGCTTGATCGCTGACTCCTGGCAGTTGCTGACGCAATTCTATCCTTCACCAGGTTATACTGATGAACTTATTTATGTTTATCTGGCTACTGAACTCAGTAAAGGTGTGCAGCAACTGGATGATGGTGAATTCCTCACTGTGGAAAAATTGCCTTTGCAAGCGGCCTTTGAAGAAGTAAAATCCGGGCAAATCAGTGATGGAAAGACTATTATTGCTATTTTAATGGCAGCTTATCTGCAAGGGAAAGGTGAACTGTAAATATAACTATGGCTGAAAAAACAAAAGACACTAGTGAATCTCCGCGTCTGGTGCGCGATATTCTGGGTGTATTCCACCTGACTATGGCTATTTTGCTGAGTATAGCCTATTTTGGTAAGCCTTATAGTCTGGGAGGCCTGGGCAATATCTTACGCTTGTTGGGGCGAGGACTCTTTGGAAGTTTCTCCTATGCGCTCCCCCTGGTTTTTTTAGCCTGGGCTTTCTTATATCTGCTGGAACGCCGCAAAGAAATATCCCGCGCACGCATATTGACCTTATTCATTTGTGTCCTTCTTATAGATGCGCTTTTTTCGATATTTACATTAAGTATCGGAGATCTGAGAATTTTGGTTGCCAACCAGCAGGGATCTGCTTTGTCCGGCTTCCGGACTATAGCGGCATTATGGTCACACGGTGTCAATCCTTCCATACAAGTTAACGGTGGAAATTTAAGTGGCGGCCTGCTGGGCGGTCTGATTGGGCAGTCTCTGAGCTTTATTGCGACTGTCCCGGGAGCAGCAGTTATAATCAGCGCTTTGATTGTTGCGACCCTGATCTATGGTTTTTCCCTGTCTCCATCACGCTATCTGTCTGATTTATCTGACCGGCACAATAAACGTCTGGAAGAGAAACAAGCTGTTTTAGATGAATCTGCTTCAACAGACAAAACCGGCGAAGAAGACTTGCCTAAGAAGGGCACGCTCTTGCCCAGCTGGATGGACGACGATACAAAAGCTCTGGAAAATGTAACCATCAGCGGTGACCAGGCAAAGGCCGATCTCTGGGACAATTCTCCCTACGGAAAGCCCGTATTCAATAGCGAAAACAATGGTGGTGTCGGAAAGGGTCTTGATTTTGCCCGTCCTCAGGCTGGCTATGAATTTAAAGAAATATCTGATCAAAGAGATGAACTCAATCCGCCCTTTATCTTTCCGGATAAAGAGAAAAGAGCAGATGCAGATACAGGAAGCAGTCCTATCCGGCCAGCTGTTTTGCATAGTAAGAATACTCTTCAGGAAGATATGCTGTCTGACCGGGATAAATGGGAAGACAGGGCTGAGGCTAAGACAGCACAGCTGGCAGAAGACGAGAAAAAGCCAGTAAAAAGCAGACAGAAAAAAAGACAACAGATTAATCTTTTTTCCGACTACAAGGCGCCACCTTTAAGTCTGCTGCGGGAAGACAGAGCCCTGCAAAAAAGTTCAGCTGAAATTAGTGATATAAGTAAACAGGGTCTTAAACTGGAAGAAACGCTGGAAAGTTTTGGAGTTGAAGCTAAAATCGTTAACTATACAACCGGGCCGACGATCACCCGCTATGAACTTGCTCCGGGACCTGGTGTCAAGGTCAGCCGCATCGTTAATCTGGCAGATGACATCGCCTTGAGTCTGGCTGCAACTTCGGTGAGAATTGAAGCTCCTATTCCAGGAAAACCTGCGATTGGCGTAGAAATCCCAAACCGAAAGATCAGCCCTGTATTATTGCGTGGTCTGCTTGAAGACAACAGCTACAGAAATGCCGAAGGACACCTGATTACACCCCTGGGGCGTGATGCAGGAGGCAGCGTAATCCTTTGTGATATCACCAGAATGCCGCATGTGCTTGTAGCCGGTGCCACCGGTTCAGGTAAATCTGTCTGTATCAACAATATTTTGATCAGCCTGCTTTATCGCTATTCTCCGCAGGAGATGCGCTTATTGATGATTGACCCTAAAATCGTTGAACTTAATATTTATAATGGTATTCCTCATTTACTGCAACCCGTAGTAACAGACCCGGAAAAGGCTTATGGGGTTTTGAACTGGGCAGTAAGTGAGATGGAACGCAGATACAAACTCTTTGCCGATCTGGTGGTGCGTGATATTGATTCCTACAACCTGCTGATAGAAAAACAAAATGCTGCTACTGCTAAGTCTTCAGCTGAGGATCAGGATGATATACCGAGCAAACTGCCATATATCCTGATAGTCATCGATGAACTGGCTGATCTCATGGCGACAACCTCCCGGCAAGTGGAAAGTGCCATATCCCGGCTGATGGCAAAAGCCAGAGCGGCCGGTATTCATGTCATAATCGCTACGCAGCGTCCTTCAGTTGATGTTATTACTGGAGTAATAAAAGCCAACATACCTTCACGTATTGCTTTTGCAGTTACTTCGCATGTAGATTCCCGAACTATTTTGGATACTGGCGGTGCTGAAAGGCTCTTAGGAAAGGGCGACATGCTATATTACCCCCAGAGTGCAGCCAAACCCATCCGGGGTCAGGGTGCTTTCGTTTCAGATCTTGAGGTAGAACGCGTCCTTAAATTCATCAAAGATTATTATCCCAGCGATTATGATGAATCTGTTGCCGATGCTTTGGAGAATCCAGACGGTACTAGTGTTTCAACTATCAGCGGGGAAGAGGAAGATGAACTTTTAATGTCTGCTTTACAGGTTTTAGTTGAAAACGGCTACGCATCTGTATCTCTCCTCCAGCGCAAACTGACAGTGGGATACCCGCGGGCAGCGCGTTTGATAGACCGCCTCAACGAGCTGGGTTATGTCGGCCCCTTTGAAGGCAGCAAACCACGAGAACTTCTAATTACAGCTGATCAGTTTGAGGCCTTGATCGAGGAAAGGGAAAAGGCAAAGGGTAATGACTAAGCTTTCACCAGCAGACCACATAGAGACAGCTGAAATTATTGCCATCGGAACAGAGCTTCTCTTAGGGCAGACCTTGGATACTAATTCTTTTTATTTATCTCGAAAACTATCTGATCTGGGCATAAATACTTTCAGACGGCAGGTAGTAGGGGACCATCGTGAGAGAATTTATGATGCCATTTGCCAAGCTCTGGAAGCTAATGACCTGGTAATCACAACTGGTGGTTTGGGAGCCAGCCAAGATGATATTACGGTACAAGTCCTGGCTGAAATATCAGGGAAAGACCTTGTTGAAGACAGTTCCGTCACAGCAGCTATTCGAAAGCTTTACCCCGATTCAGACCGTCCTGACTTTATTATTCCCCGGATACCTGCAGGTGCTAAAGCTTTTCCAAACAAGAACGGTACCGCGCCTGCTTCTTTAACAACTTTTCTCTATAAAGGAAAGTTAGTTCATGTTTTGGTGCTGCCGGGCCCGCCTTCAGAGAATATACCTTTGTTTGAGGAACAAGTGATACCATATCTGGCACAGTACAGCTCAGCCAGTTTCATTCATCGCTATGTACGTATGATCGGAATAGGTGAATACAAGATGGAGCAAGAACTTAAGGATCTGATTGCAGGCCAGACTAATCCTACTATCGCTCCCTATGCCAGTGAAGGCGAAGTTCTGCTGCGGATTTCTCAAAGACTCGAAGAAGGTGATACTGACAAAACACAGGCTCTCATTGATATTATCAAAGAGCGTCTGGGTGAGTACATCTATGAGATCGGTACACGCTCATTAGAGCAGGTGGTGGCTGAAAAACTTCACTCGCAGAAACTGACTTGTGCCTTTGCCGAATCCTGCACCGGAGGCGCTTTATCAGCGCGGCTGGTTTCATTGCCCGATACCTCAAAAATCTTTAAAGGCAGCATTGTGAGCTATGCCAGCAGTGTTAAGAAGGATCTTTTGGGTGTAGATCCGGAAATCATTGATAAATATGGAGTTGTCAGTGCTGAATGTGCCCGGGCTATGGCAGAAAACTGCCGGAGACTATTTAAAGCGGATCTGAACCTATCGGTTACCGGCTTTGCAGGACCAGGAGGAGGCACTCCTGAAAATCCACCTGGTACTGTATACTTTGCTATAACTGTTGGGGATAAAGTTTCTGTTCAGAGAAAGTTTTTCTCCGGTAACCGTCAGAGAATAATTAATTATGCCGTGGCAACGGCTCTTGATCTCCTGAGAAGGAGCTGCGCAGAGTGAGTAGAAGGAATGTAAGCGGTAAACAATTAAATCGCAGAAGTTCAGAACCGGTAATGTCTGTTGCTCAATCAACTTTCATTGTCGCTTTGGCACTGGCTTTATCCAAAATCACAGGTTTTGTTCGCGAGATCATTATTGCCCCGACTCTGGGCTATGGTATAAATACAGATGCTTATTTTATCGGCTTCCAAATTCCGGATCTGGTCTATCAGTTAATGATAGGCGGAGCCATTGGTGCAGCCCTCACCCCCTTCATGTCTTCAGGACTGGAAAAGGGGCAGGAGAGAAGGGTCTGGCGCAGTGTTTCCATATTTATGAATGTCTTTCTGCTGGCAACTGCCTTTGCCGTAGTTCTTGGCATTATCTTTGCACCGGGATTAATCACATCTTACAATGCAGATAAAGATCCTCTTGTTATTAGTCGCGCAGTTGAGGTCTCCCGTGCGCTCTTCCCACAAATATTATTCCTCATGGCCGCTGGCTTCCTTTCTGGCATCTTGCAAGCTTACCGTTTGTTCCAGCGCAGTGCCTTTGGCCCGACAATATACAATATCGCCTGCATCGTTTTTATTATTCTCTGGGGTAACAACACAGCAGACGGTCCGACCCGCGCAGCAGCCGGTATTGTCTTGGCGGCTATTATCAATCTTGTCTTCATGCTGTTAATGACACGGGACAAGCTAAGGCTTTATCGTCCGACAATTGAGCTGAAAGATCAAGGTTTCCGACGTCTCTGGAGCCTGGCCTTGCCTACACTTATCTCCGGCTCAGTTATTCAGATTAACTATATTATCCAGACATCTTTTGCTAATCAGTTTACCGGTGCAGTAACTGCCTTACAGCATGGTACAACTACCTGGACAGCTCCTTATGGAATATTTGCTGTAGCTGTCAGCAATGTTATGACTCCTACTTTGTCACGGGCATATGCAAGACGTGACTTCCAATCCATGCGCAGCATATTCACAAAGTCTTTACGCCGGGCCACTTATTTTGTAGCACCCTTCGCTATAGCTTTCGCTGTGATGGCTGAAGAAACTATTGAAGCAATTTACCAGTGGAACAAGGCAATTCCATATGACCGCCTGCTGGTTGAAGCAGGTGTTCTGCGCATCTACTGCCTGGCTATGCTGGTGCAGACCATAGTTTTGCTCTACAATAATGCCTTTTATTCACGACAGACAACCAGGATTTCATTGCTGACCAGTGTATTATCGCTGGTTTTCACGCCGCTGCTTTCCATGCTGTTTACTAAAGTGCTTAATCTTGGTATCTATGGATTGCCTTTGGCCTATGCGGTCAACTCTGTCGGCCTGATGCTGATCTTACATATTCTTTATCGCTATCAAATGCCACTAGCAAGACCCTTCCGTCTCTCGCCGTATTATTTTCGTCTGATAGCAATAGCTATACCTACTGCATTGGTTTTTCTAGGTATGAATACACTTCCTATCAATATAACTAGCAAGTTTATGCAGCTGGCCTTTTACGCTGTCAAGCTGATTATAGGTCTCTTGGTTTATTATCTGGCAGGAATAGCAATCGACCTGCATGAGGCAAAAGATTTGCAGAGAATAATACATGGCTTTCTTCGCCTGCAGCCCGGAAATTAATTGAAGATATCAATTTGTCTGCTATTGACTGCTGAAGGCCAAAAATAAGATTGCTTTATTAATTAAAAAGCTTTAAAATAGTAGAACATAAGTTCGTCAACAGCTATAGAGAGGAAATTTGAGCATGGCAAGAAAAAGTAAGTCTGCAAAATCAAGTCAGGATGTTAGCCCCAAGTCAGCCGAAGAGCGCGATCGCGCTTTAAAGGCGGCACTGAATAAAATTGAAAAAGAATACGGCAAGGGAGCCGTTCAGAGATTAGGGGATTCCGATGTGGTAGACATCGGCGCTATCCCGACCGGCTCACTAAGCCTGGACCTTGCCCTGGGTATCGGGGGGGTGCCACGTGGTCGTGTTGTTGAGATTTATGGTCCGGAATCCTCAGGTAAGACTACTGTAGCTTTGCACATGATTGCCGAAGCTCAGAAATTGGGCGGGGTAGCAGCTTTTATCGATGCAGAACATGCTCTTGATCCCAATTATGCCGAGAATCTGGGAGTTGATATTGACAATTTAATTGTATCCCAACCCGATTATGGTGAGCAGGCTCTGGAGATATGTGAAGATCTGGCGCGAAGCGGAGCGATTGACATCATCGTAATTGACTCGGTTGCAGCCTTGGTACCACGCGCAGAAATTGATGGTGAAATGGGTGATGCCTCTGTAGGTCTTCAGGCACGTTTGATGTCTCAGGCAATGAGGAAACTGGCTGGTATTCTCAACAAGAGCAATACTACTGTTATTTTTATCAACCAGTTACGTGAAAAGATCGGTGTCATGTTTGGCAACCCTGAAACCACTACCGGCGGCCGGGCACTTAAATTTTACTCTTCTGTACGTCTGGATGTACGCCGCATTGAGCGTATCAGCAAAGGTGATGAGAATATTGGTAACCGTACCCGGGTACGCGTTGTCAAGAATAAAGTAGCTCCTCCTTTTAAAGAAGCAGAGTTTGACCTTATTTTCGGCAAAGGAATTTCACGCGCCTCAGAGGTCATGGATCTTGCTGTTGAGAGCGAAGTCATGTCAAAGAGCGGATCCTGGTATTCTTATGGAGAAACACGTTTAGGCAATGGACGTGATGCAGTCCGAGAAATTCTGGAAGAAAATGAAGAACTTCTGGATGAGATCGAAGAAAAAGTACGTGACTTCTATTTCACCAGTGATGACGAAGAAGATAACGAAAACATAGACGAGCAGAAAAAAATAGCTGCCAACGAAGAAGTGGTCGATGATGTCGACGATATTCTTGGTCTGGACCTATGAGTTTAAACGGAGAATTTGAAAACTGCCGCGAACGTGCCGTGCTCTTTCTAGGCCTTGATCGCAATAAATCCAGTGGCAGAGTGAGACAGAAATTAGAACAGGAAAACTATGACCCGGATATAGTTGAAGCTGTTATTGATTACTTGAAAGAAATCGATTATATCAATGATGAGCGGGCAGCCAGCAGTATCTGCCGCCGTTATTCCGGAAAACGTATTCGTTCCAGAAAAGCCATGCTATATGTCTTGAACGATGCAGGAATAGAATTTGCTGTCAGCAAAAATATAACTGACAGTCTGCCGGAGGATGAAGAAAGCAGCCGGGACTTGCTGGAAGCTTATTACCGAAACACCATACCTGAATTTACCAAAGCAATGCGCCTTTTAGCAGGACGAGGTTATTCCGCCTATATCGCTAATAAAGCTGTCAATGAATTTCTATCCGCTAAGGAGGATATTATTTAATTTGTCCACATATTATCTATTGAGTCTGGGATGCCCTAAAAATGAAGTTGATGCTGAAAACATGGCCCTTCTGTTACAGGAGGCAGGCTATCAGGGATGCAAGGTAATTGAGGATGCTGAGATCCTCATTGTAAATACCTGCGGATTTCTGGAGGCTGCAGTAGCAGAAGCTATTGATGCGATCCTGGACATGGCCGGATACAAAGATAGGGCTGATGCCAGGGCTCGTTTTTTGATTGTCTGTGGTTGCATGTCGCAACGCTATAAGGCAGAGATTTTCACTTCAATGCCGGAGGTCGATGCCGTTCTCGGAACCGCCCAGTATGGCGATATTGTGGAAACAGTTAAGCGTCTGGAAAGGGGAGAGGACCTGAGAAGCTTTCTGCCCGGCCGCCCTGGTAGTCTGACGCATTTGCGCGAAGACAGAATACCGTCTAATGGCAGGCAAAGCTACGCTTATCTGAAAATTGCTGAAGGCTGCAGTAATGCCTGTAGTTATTGCAAAATCCCATCTTTGCGCGGAGGCTTGCTCTCTCGTTCCACTGACTCGATAGTCAGAGAAGCAGAACATCTTGTTTCTTTGGGCAAAAGAGAATTGATCCTCATTGCACAAGATACAACCCGCTACGGTTATGATTTGGGTGAAAAGAACAGTTTAGCCAAATTGATCCAACAACTGCTCGATCAAATAGAGGGCATTGAACAAATCAGAATTATGTACGCTTATGCTGACGCAATTACAGAAGAACTGACTGAAGTGATGGCCACCAACGATCAGGTCTGTAAGTATCTGGATTTACCCATTCAGCATGCATCTAACAAGATATTGAAGAGTATGCGCCGGCATGAGTCAGCTGAGTTAATAGCTGAGCGTATTCAGTTCCTGCGTCAGGCTATGCCGGAGATTATCTTGCGCAGCACAGTTATGCTTGGTTTTCCGGGAGAGACGGAAGAGGATTTTAAATTATTGCTTGATTTTGTAGAAGAGCTTCAGTTTGACCGCCTGGGTAGTTTTGTTTTTTCAGCAGAAGAAGGCACCCCAGCTGCCAGTATGCCAGATCAGGTCGATCCTGAGATTGCAGCTGACCGCTATCAACGATTAATGCAAGTGCAGGAAAAGATTTCTCTGACCAAAAACCTGCAGCGTGTTGGTGACGAAATCATGCTTCGTTTGGACGATGTTGACGATGGTGGTATACTTTTCAGAGCAAGGAGTTACGGAGAAGCCCCGGATATCGATCCGATTATTCATCTGGCTTCAACCAGGCCTGACTTGACTGTAGGCAGCTGGTCAGCAGCTAGAATTGTCGATGCCGAGGCCTTCGATCTTTGGGGGGTTACACTGGATGAATGTTCCGAATAGACTAACATTACTAAGGGTATTACTGGTACCTGTATTTTTGCTTTTCATGGTTCCGGTTTTTGGAGATGGGTCTTTTTCACAATTTGTTCTTTCAGATGGCGGCAGGGTAGTGGCTACTTTCATCTTTATTTTTGCGTCACTGACAGACCTTTTTGATGGCTTGCTTGCCAGACGTATGGGTTTGGTCAGCAATTTCGGAAAATTCCTGGATCCCATTGCTGATAAATTGCTGGTTATCGCCGGTTTTGCAGCTTTTGTTGAGCTGGGCCGGATTACTTCTATTGCTCTGATGATTATCGTAGCACGCGAATTTATCGTTACGGGTATTCGTCTGCTGGCAGCTGAACGCGGCGTAGTTATTTCTGCCAGCTGGTTCGGGAAAATTAAAGCAGTTGTCCAGATGCTGACTTTGATCTTTTTATTAATTGAGCCCTTTATCACTGGTTCAAGCTATAGCACGGATGAATTTAGCGCAGCTTATGTTTTATTTGCTAATATTATGATTATTGCTACATTAGTACTAACAGTACTATCTGGTATCGATTACTGGTACAAAAACCGAGTGATGTTAAGAGATTTGCTTGAAAATCTCTGATCCGGCTGACTCTTTACTGTTAACCCGGATAGATATAAGTTATTTTTTAAATTATTACCAATAAGGAGAATGGAAATGACAAAAAAAGAAATATATGAGCGTGTACGTGGCCTGCTGGCTGAACAGCTGAGCATTGAGGAAGATACAATTGAAATGTCTTCCAATTTTATAGATGACCTTAATGCTGATTCACTGGATATTGTAGAGTTAATAATGACTCTGGAACAAGAATTCAATCTCAGTATTCCTGATGAAGAGGCTGAAAGAATCCGCACTGTCGGAGATGCAGTTGATTTTATTGCTAAATCATTTTAATCTGCTGGTTCTTGTCTATTTTAAAAAGAAGACCCTGTTCACAGGGTCTTCTTTTCAGAATTTAGTTTAGTATGGATCGAATTATACTGCAAGAAAAAATTAATTATTCTTTTAAGAATGAGGAGCTCCTGCTTGAGGCTTTGACGCACTCTTCCTATGCTTATGAGCACAGGAAAGTAAAGAGACACAATGAACGGCTGGAATTTCTCGGTGATGCTGTTCTGCAGTTGCTTATCAGTGCAATTTTGTTTGACCGTGAGAAGCTGAACGAAGGTTCTATGACTAAACTACGGGCGAGGCTGGTATGCGAGCCGACTTTAGCCAGAATTGCACGGCAGATAGATTTGCAGACACATCTGCGCTTAGGGCATGGTGAGGCCTTAAGCGGTGGTGCAGACAACGATTCCAATCTGGCTAATGCAATGGAAGCTGTTTTGGGAGCTGTTTTTATTGATGGTGGCTATGATGCTTGTTTAAATGTAGCCAGAACATTGTTTGCACCATACATTGAACTGGCAATAGATGGAAAACTAATTTATGATCATAAAAGTTATCTTCTGGAGGCAGCCCACAAGAAAGATTTTACTGTAGATTTTAGAATAATTGATCAAAGCGGTCCGGATCATAATCGCCGTTTCACAGCTGCAGTTTACATCGACGATGAACTGGCAGCTACAGCTGAAGGAAGAACGAAGAAGGAAGCTGAGCAAGGTGCAGCTGCTGCCTATATTGAGCAAAACAGAAGCGAAAATATAAAGTAAGGATTGGGAATACGTGCTCTTATCGTTAGAAATACTTGGTTTTAAGTCTTTTCCCGAAGCAACGAGGATTGACCTTGACACCGGCATCACAGCTATAGTAGGACCTAATGGCAGTGGCAAGTCTAATGTCACTGATGCTATCAGGTGGGGACTGAGCGAACAAAGTGCGAGGATTCTGCGCGGTCAACGGATGTCAGACATGATCTTCAGCGGCACTGCCCAGCGCCGGCCTATGAGTTATGCTGAGGTAGTTCTTACTTTTGACAACTCAAAACGCATTTTTGATCTTGACTATGATACTGTCAGCATATCCAGACGCTATCATCGCTCAGGTGAAAGCGAATATTTCATAAATAAAACAGCATGCAGACTTAAAGATGTTAATACTTTACTGGTTGATACCGGTATTGGCCTGGATGGTTATTCGATTGTAGGTCAGGGGAAGATTGATGAAATCCTTAATGAACGCTCTGATGACAGGCGCCTGATATTTGATGAAGCTTCCGGTATAGTCCAATATAAGTCGAGAAAAGCCGAATCGGAGCGCCGTCTGGAGCGTGCCAATCAAAACTTGCTTAGGGTAGACGACATTCTGGAAGAGCTTCGGAGGCAGGCAGGTCCCTTGAAACAGCAAGCAGAAGATGCAAGACGCTACAGCGAACTCAACGACAGATATCAAAAACTGGATATCAGCCTGTCCTGGAAGCAGATTAAAGATTTCGAGATACTAGCCGGTGAAGCTGAAAAGAATCAAAACATTGCCGGACTGGAGCTGATAGATGCGGAAGCTGCTTTAGCCGCTATCAACAAGAAAAACAGCAGGCTCGACAATAACTTAGCTGAATTGGAAGTCAGAGTAGAAGCTGAACGAAAAGCACATAATGAACTTTCCGTTAGATTAGCTGATACCACCGGTGCTATTGCTCTGTCCCGCGAGAAAGAATCTTCTTCACAAGAGCGTTTACAACAACTGGAAGAAGAGAAACAGCGTCTGAATGAACAAATTACAGTTCTTGCCAACACAGTAATTGACCGGCGTGAGCGTTATAGTCAGCTGGAAAAACAATGTAAAAATTACGAAACCCGTCTTCAGGAAGCTAAAGAAACTTTAGCGGCTGCAGAAAGTGGCTTAAGCTTAAGTGAAAAAGAAACAGATAATTTGCGAAAAAGCAGAGAAGAACTGAAAGATACTCTGTTTCAATCTAACAGTGATCTGCAGAGTGCTAAGGCAGAAAGCAGTATTCTGCGGGATCAGTTAGCTGCTTCCAGCGCAGAATTATCAGGCGATCAATCCGATCTTAATCGCGCTGTCTTTGCTTTGGAAGAAGTTACTCTACAGCTGGAAAAACTGCGGGCGGAACTCGCTTTACTCGAGCAGGCTGCTGATGAGGCGAAAGCCGTCAGACTTGAAGCGGAAAAGAAACTGGAAGACATTGATCAAAGTATTATTCTGCTGAAAGATACTGAACGGCAACGCGCATACGAAGAAGATACTTTAAGTCGCCTGGAGCAAAATTTTGAAGGTTATCAGCGGCCGGTCAAAGAACTGATGCAGGCTATCTCCAAAAGAGAAGAGCTGAAGGCAGGAGTTGTCGGCCCTCTTGGCTCCTTACTCAGCATTCCTGAAGATCTGGCTCTGGCAGTCGATGTCGCCCTGGGGGCAACTGTTCATAACATTGTTTGCGACACCGAGGAAACAGCAAAAAACCTAATCGATTTATTAAGAAAGCACAATTTAGGACGGGTAACTTTTTTACCGCAGGCTGCCCTGCAAGTCAATAGAATAGACCAAGGCAGTTTGCATGCCCTCCGGGCCGAAACAGGATTTGTCGGTCTTGCTTCTGATTTGATTAAGATACGTCCGGGTTTAGAAAAGGTATTGGATTATGCTCTCGGCCGCGTTTTAATAGCAGATAGTCTGGATGATGCTATTAAGATCGCACGAAAGACCGGCCGTAAATATCGCATAGTCAGCCGCAGCGGAGATATTATGTATCCCGGCGGTTCCATGAGTGGTGGCTCCCTGAGCAATAAACAAAGTGGATTAGCAGGCAGACCGGCGCGGATCAGAGCCTTGCAGCAGGAGCGCCTTGATATTGCAAAAAAGATTTCAGCCATTGAGTCAGAATATTCTACTGCACTGGATCAGCTTCATTTGGCGGCAGCCAGCGAAGAAGACAGCTTAAACAAGTTGAGCCGGCAACGTTCAGTTTTTGCCCAATGTGAATTTGACTACAGGAGTAAGGATAATCACTTAAGATCTCTGAAAGATTCAGTTGTTAAGCGTCAATCCGCTATTGAAAAAACTCAGGAACAAATTAACAGCAGTCAGACTGCATATCAGGATGCAGAGCAAAAGTCAGCTTCTCTGCAAAAGCAGATTGCCAGACTGGACGAAGAGATTGCAAAAGCTGAATCAGAAAACCGCAGTGCTTCTGAAAAGCGAGAGCTTTTGCGTGATGATGTAACACATTTGGAAATATCACTGCAGTCTCTGCAGGAAACCTTGCAGGAACTAGACAGCAATATGCAAGTTTCAAATGAAGAGGAAAGTAAATTCCGGCAAAGATTAGTTGAGATTGATGAAAATCTTGAATCCAATCGTTTGCGCATTACAGCTGAGCAGGAGAACATCATAAGAGGCCGCAGTAGTCTGGAAATCATCGAGCAAGAGTTAAGAGACCTGGAAGAGTCTTTGCGACTTTCCTCACAGCTCCAAGTATCTATGCAAGAGGAAAAACGTGAGCTATACCGGAATCTGCAGATCAAAAGTGAGCAGCTGGGTCTTCTGCGCAGCGATAAGGCTAAACAGGAAGCAGCACAGGAACGCATCATCGAACAAAGAGACGACCTCCTCAATCGAATCTGGGAAACATATAATCTTACTCTGCATGAGATTGAAGAGAAAACTGTGGAAATTGATTCTCTGGCTCAAGCCAGAAGAGAGCGTAACAAGATCAAGAATGAACTCGAAGGAATGGGTGCCATCAATCATAATGCCCTGAACGATTATGAAGCACTTCGCCAGAGACTGGAATCAAGCGAAGGGCAGCGCAAAGATATTGAGAATGCCCGCAGTGAACTCAAAGAAGTTATTTCCAGTTTGGAACATGCTATGAGAGAGTGTTTCCAGGAAACCTTCCATCGAATAAATCAAAATTTCTCGCAGGTCTTTTCCGATCTCTTTAATGGTGGAATCGCCCAGCTTAGTTTATCGGAATCTGATGATATCCTTGATGCCGATATTGAAATCAGAGCCCAGCCCCCGGGCAAGAAGCTTTCACGTCTTTCCTTGTTATCAGGCGGAGAACGCTGCCTGACAGCGATAGCTTTGATTTTTGCAATACTACAGTTGAAACCGACTCCTTTCGTTGTTTTTGATGAAATTGAGTCGTCTTTAGATGATGTAAATGGTCAGCGTTTCGCAAATTACATAAAACGCTATTCCGACCAGATGCAGTTTATACTGGTTACCCACCGCAAGCCCACAATGGAAGCTGCAGACCGTCTCTATGGAGTTACAATGCAGGAAAGAGGAATTTCCCGCCTTCTCTCCATGAAATTATCTAATCTTGACCAGGAGTAATCTATGGCAGTATTTGACAAGTTTAAAAAGGGTCTGACCAAGACCAGAGAATTTATCTCAAATCAGTTCACTCGTGTAGCTGCTGAGTTTGGCAGTTATGATGAAGATATGCTTGATGAGCTAGAAATGACTTTGGTGGCCGCAGACTGCGGTTTACCGGCCGCCAGCGAAGCCATTGACAGCATACGTGAGCATATACTCGCAACAGGAGATGCCAGCCATAAAGCAGTTATTAGTGTCTTACGGGTAAAACTACTGTCAATGCTGGATGAGAAGCAGCTGGTACTAACTCCCGGTCATCTGAATATTTTTCTCATGGTAGGAGTTAACGGCACAGGCAAGACTACCACAGCCGCCAAGCTGGCCCATCGTTACAAAAGCGAGGGGCATCGGGTGATGATGGCAGCAGCTGATACTTTTCGCGCAGCAGCCATTGATCAGCTGAAGGAATGGGGTGAACGTACTGACACCCCCGTGATCGCACATGAAACCGGCTCAGATCCGGCAGCAGTAGTTTTTGATGCAATACAATCCGCTAAGGCACGTAAAAGTGAACTTCTGATTGTTGATACTGCCGGCCGCTTGCATACAAAAAAGAATCTGATGGATGAACTGGCTAAGATCAAGCGCGTTATCCAGCGGGAAGCTCCGGATGCTAAAGTCGAAACATTGCTGGTTCTGGATGCGACTACAGGGCAGAATGCTATTATCCAGGCCAGATCCTTTAATGAGGCGATCGAGGTCAGCGGACTTGTAATCAGTAAGCTGGACGGAAATGCAAAAGGCGGTGTCGCTGTAGCCGTAGCCAAAGAAACCGGTCTGCCTCTGGTTTTGGCCGGACTGGGTGAACAGGTCGATGACCTGCTGGATTTTGATAAAAATCTTTTTATAGATGCACTTTTACCAGCTGATTAATCTGTCAACTATTTTGCTTGACAGATTATCTTTTCATGATAAAATCTAGTCTGTGGATATTAAGAAGCAAGATTATCTTTCACATACTGACATCTGTCTCTTGATGGACTTTTATACTGGGTTGCTAACCGGGCGGCAAAGAGATCTTTTGACTCTTTACTATAGTGATGACTTGTCACTCTCAGAAATTGCCGAGATAGATGGTACGTCGCGGCAGGCCGTTCACTCTGTAATACGCAGGGGGGTGGAAAGGCTGGCCGAGATTGAAGCAAGTCTGGCACTTGTCGGCCAGTACCGTGAGCTTAATAGCCTCCTGGATGAAATTAAACTGAAAGTTAAAAATAATAATTACGATAATCTGGAACTGTTGCTTGAACAGCTGGATCGCAGCCTGAACCGATCACAAGAAGGAGATTCATAATATGGCCATCCTGGAAGGATTGACCTCCAGACTCTCAGCTATTGCTGATAAAATGCGCGGCAAAAGCCGGGTTACTGAAAAAGATATTAAAGAAATGATGCGTGAAATCCGCCTGGCTCTCCTGGAGGCAGATGTCCACTATGGTGTGGTAAAGGAACTCGCGGACTATATAGGTGAAGAAGCTCTGGGTGCCGATGTAATGAAATCGCTGACGCCCGGGCAACAAGTTATCAAAATAGTACATAATGCCTTGCTGGAAATTCTGGGCGAACAGGAGAAACTTGCTGTCTCACCCAGTGGTTTCACTGTCTTTATGTTATATGGCCTGCAAGGTGCCGGTAAAACGACCACAGCGGCTAAATTAGCGCTTCATTTGCGCAAGAAGGGGAAGAAGCCCTTACTTGTTTCGGTCGACGTACACCGCCCGGCAGCGCAAGATCAGCTGGCAGTCCTGGCAAAAAGTATTGATGTCCCTTACTACATCAATCCGGAAGAAAAATCTGCGGCTAAAATCGCCCGGGAAGGACTTGACCGGGCTAAGTACCTCATGTGTGACACACTGATTGTTGACACCGCCGGCCGGATGACCATTGATAATGAAATGATGCAGGAATTGCGCGATATAGATAATGTCGTGCATGCCGATGATCGTCTGCTCATTGTTGATGCCATGATTGGCCAGGAAGCAGTTGAGATTGCACGCCAATTTGAGGAGCAGATCGGTCTGGACGGCTTCATTATGACCAAGCTCGATGGTGACGCCCGTGGCGGTGCAGCTCTCTCAATCCGAAAAATGACCGGCAAACCAATCAAGCTCATAGGTACAGGTGAGCAGGTCGGGGATCTGGAAGCTTTCTATCCGGATCGTCTGGCATCCCGGATCCTCGGCATGGGTGACGTACTTTCTTTGATTGAAAAAGCAGAGCAGACTCTAGACGAGGAAAAGGCACAGAAAAGTCTGGATCGTTTGCGTCAGAATCGCTTTACCATGCAGGATATGCTGGAGCAGCTCGAACAGATTCAAAATATGGGTTCCTTAAAAGATATGCTTTCCATGATTCCGGGTATAGGTGGAAAAGCAGCAAATCTTGATGTAGATGAGAATCAGTTACTCACTGTGCGAGCAATTATTCAGTCTATGACCATGGCTGAGCGCGAAAACCCGAAATTGCTAAATGCCAGCCGTCGCAAGCGCATCGCAAGTGGTTCCGGTACTAGTGTTCAGGCAGTGAATCAGGTAGTGCGTCAGTATAATGACTCGCTCAAACTCATGCAGCAGTTTGGAAATATAGGCGGCAGGCGCGGTAAACGTAAGCGGCAGCAATTTGATCCAAACAGCATTAAATGGTAGAAATTTCGGTTTAGCCGATTTTCAATAAGAATAATAATAATTTGTCTAGGAGGACAAAATGGCAGTAAAAATCAGATTAAAAAGAGTCGGTAAAAAGAAACAGCCCTACTATCGTGTAGTAGTAGCCGACATTCGCTCACCTCGTGACGGTCGCTTTATTGAAGAGATCGGCACCTACAATCCTCATACTCAGCCATCTACTTTTAAAGTTGATGCAGAGAGAGTCAAGTATTGGCTCGGAACAGGTGCTCAGCCAACAGAGACAGTGCGCAAGCTCCTGCATTACAATAATGTGCTGGAAGCAAGTGCTGGCACAGCTGATGAATCAGCAAAAGAGGCTAAAGTAGCTGTTGAGGCTCCTGTAGCTGAAGCTAAGTTTGTTGAAGAGGAAGCCGAAACCGTAGCTGATGAAAAGGAGTAGTTCATGAAAGAGCTCTTAAAGACGGTTGTTAAACCTTTGCTACATCATCCGGAAGAACTTCAAATTGAAGAAAGCAGAGAAGGAAGAAAAATCAAGCTTGAAGTCAAAGTTGACCCTGACGATATGGGACGAATCATCGGCAAAGGCGGAAAAAGAGCCAATGCTATTCGTTCAGTCATGAAGGCCAAGGGCACTATTGACGGAGTCCGTATCATCGTAGATATTGTCGAATGATCCAGGATCTGCTTTTAGTCGGAGAAGTACACGGTGCGCATGGGGTCAGGGGCGAGCTTGCAGTTGAAGTTTTTAGTGATGATAAGCTGCGCTTCAGACCAGGCCTTACTCTGCTGTGCCGTTTGGGCTCCAGTGAATGTGAGCGCCAGGTTGAGAGTGTAAGTTTCTCTAACAGGGGTGTAATCCTGCTCCTTTCAGGTATAGCAAGCAGGGAAGAGGCTCAAAAGCAGCGTGGAACACAGCTTTTCGTCAGACGTGAAGATGGGCTGCCATTATCCGAGAATGAGTATTACACTGCTGATCTGGTCGGCATGCAGGTTTTCGACCAGGAATATGGTGAATTGGGAAAATTGGCAGATATGTTTGACACCGGCGCACATTACGTGTTACTTGTGGAAAAAGCCGGTGAAAACAACTTGCTGATTCCTTTTACAAAACAGACCATTGTTGAGATTGATCAGCAGAAGGAACACATTCTGGTCAAGCTGACGGACGGCTTATATGAACTTTATCGCCAGTGTGACGATTAAAGACGGGATCTGGGAAATTAGAAATGAAGTTTACGGTTCTGACACTTTTTCCTGAACTGCTTGAGACTTATGTAAAAAGCAGTATTCTCGGGCGTGCTTTGGATAGGGAATTGTTTCAGTTTAAGACAATTCAGATTCGGGACTTCGCAATTAATGATTATGGTCAGGTCGATGACAGCCTATATGGCGGTGGTGTCGGCATGCTGATGATGTGCGAACCTGTTTACCAGGCATGGCAACAGGCAAGAGCTGGTGACAGTGGCGCCAGAACACTGGTAATGAAGGCCGGCGGTCGCAGCTTTGATCAGAAAATGGCAGAAGAACTGGCAGAAGAAGATCATTTGATTTTGCTCTGTGGTCACTATGAGGTTATCGACGCCAGGGTACTTGAAGAGATCGGTGCTGAGCCGGTTTCAGTGGGTGATTTCGTGCTCACAGGCGGTGAACTGCCGGCATGTCTTATCATTGATGCTACTGTAAGACTTCTGGACGGCGTTCTTGTCAGTGAAGAAGCCTGGCAGGATGAGTCATTTAGCAGTGGCCTTTTGTCTGAACGTCAGTATACAAGACCTGAAAACTGGCGCGACCACCAGGTGCCTTCAGTGCTTTTGTCGGGACATGATGCCCGGATCAAGCGACACCGGGTTAATGACAGCTTATGGCAGACAATTCAAATGAGGCCGGACCTGCTGGATCATATGGAATTAAGCTATGAGCAGATAAATGATTTATTGCTCTGGCTGGAAGAAGAATTAAACTGAAAGTGTTCCGGCTGATTGGATTAAGAGCTTGAACAGCCTTAATTAATCTGCTAGAATACTAAAGGTTTGTGGGATGGTCCGCTGCAATTGCGTGCATGAACATCTCTAAATATAAAAAGGAGGTACGCAATATGGACTTAATTAAAGCGGTAGAACAATCCCACCTTAAAGGCGATTTCGACTATATTGAAATCGGCGACCGTGTAAATGTTCATCTCAGAATAACTGAAGGCGCCCGTGAGCGCATCCAGATCTTTGAGGGAACAGTTATCGCCCGTAAGGGTTCAGGACTGAGCGAGACCATTACTGTACGTCGTGTATCGTATGGTGTCGGTGTGGAGAGAGTCTTTCCACTGCATTCACCCAAGATCGCTGAAATAGAAGTGCTGCGCAAAGGTAAAGTACGTCGTGCTAAGTTGTACTACTTACGCGGCCGCGTTGGAAAACGTACACGTGTCAAAGAACGTCTAGTCAGCAAAAAAGATGATTAAATGCAAGGATTGATCAGATTATACTGAGCATTTTGCCTTTATGAAACTAGTAGATGAGGACGGTTTAGACCGTCCTTTTTCTTTTAAAGGAGTCCAAGATGGCTGACCGCAATGATAGAAATATCCAATGGTATCCGGGCCACATGGCACGGTCTACCAGACAGATAAAAGAACAGTTAAGCCGTGTAGACTTGCTGGTCGAGGTCGCTGACGCCCGTGTGCCGCTTAGCAGCAGGAATCCTTTGCTTAGCGAATTATCTCGAAACAAAGAGCATCTTCTCTTGTTATCACATGCAGACCTTGCAGACCCAACAGTAACTGAAGACTGGCTGGATTTTTACATTCAAAAAGAAAAGCTGAGAGCATTAGCTGTCTGTCTCAACTCTGCAGTTGATCTTGCCAGATTGCGCAAAGAGCTCACTAAATTTCATCAGCCTATTTTAGAGAGAGCGCAAAGCAAAGGGCGGCAGTCCAGACCTTTGCGTATCTTAGTCGGTGGTGTGCCCAATACAGGCAAATCAACGCTGATCAATGCTCTGATCGGTAAGCGCAGTGCTCCTGTTGAGTCCAGACCCGGTGTAACCAGAACCATACGTTGGCTGCGTGTCGGCACTGAGTTTGAACTGCTGGATTCACCCGGTTTACTGGAAGCGAAAATTTCCTCAGACGATGCCGCCTTCGCTTTGGCAGCTAGCGGGGCAATCAAAGACGACATCCTGCCCCTGGAAGATTTGGCCTTTCGTCTTTTCAGAGAAATCTACCGGCATTACCCGGCAGATCTGGCAGACCGCTATGAAGTGAATTTTGATGCTCTTACAGATGAGGAAGATTTTGTCAATTTCTACGAGATATATCTAGAAGCTGCCCAGCATAAAGGATGTATTTTGACTGGCGGACGCATTGATACCGAGCGTTTCGCACGCATGTTCCTTGCTGATTTTCGCTCAGGTAAAATTGCAAGAATTTCTTTGGAGAGGCCTTAATGACAAAAATACGAATCAGTGACAAGGATCGTGAACGCTATGAGCAGATGTCAAAAATTGAGGCTGCCTACCGGGAGCGGGGTTATCAGCTGATCGCCGGCGTTGATGAGGCAGGCCGCGGTCCTCTGGCCGGCCCCGTTTTTGCTGCAGCATGTATTCTGCCTGCTGACAGGAAATTCCTCGGCCTCAATGATTCGAAAAAAATGACAGAAAGAAGGCGCGAAGTCCTCTACGAGCAGATAACTGAGCATGCTGTCAGCTGGCATGTTGCCTCTGTTTCGGCCCCTGTTATTGACAAGATTAATATTCTGCAAGCAAGTCGCCTGGCTATGTCTAATGCCTTAAAAGGATTAGAGGCTGAAGCTGATCTTGCACTGATAGACGCAGTCAGCCTCGAAGGCTTCCCTTATCCGGTCCTGGCCAAAGTTCATGGAGATGCAGAGTGTAATGTAATAGCAGCTGCTTCCGTTTTGGCCAAAGTCAGCCGTGACCGTCTCATGTGCAAATATGATGAACTATATCCCGAGTATTCCTTTTCCAGCAATAAAGGTTATGGTACAGCAGAACATATTCAGGCTTTGAAGGATCATGGGGCCTGTCCCTTGCATCGCCGCAGCTTTTTAAAAAACTTCTCAATCAGCAAGTACCGCTCCTGGCGTCAGGGGGAAGAGACAGAAGCTTATGTTGCCTCCTATCTGATCAGCAAAGGCTATCAGATATTGGGACGACGAGTTAAAATCGGCAATCTGGGTGAACTTGATCTGATTGCTATTAAAAATCAGATTCTTTACGTTATTGAAGTCAAAGGAAGAAGCAACTCGGATGTCTTTGGCGGTTTAATGAATGCACTGTCATCCAGGCAGGTTTCACGGATCAGAATGACTGCCAGTGCTTTTGCCGCTAAACATCAACTGGATGATTTACCTATCGAGATACTTTATGCAGCCTGTGAGCTAAATTCCGATGGCAGAGTAGAGAACATGCATTTGATTCCCGTTATCTGATCAGTTCGATTGATTTGTCGCCACTAGCCGACATGGGTTATTATGTTATTACAGCTTGTCTATTCCCGTTTTTAATTGCATTATCTGGTGTCTATGATAAGATGTAAGGACCAGCTTGAGGAGGCGAACCCATGAAACTTGATAAGCATAGTAGTATCCCGCTATACGCGCAGCTGCGTGAATTAATCGTAGAACGCATTCAAGATAACAGTTATGAACAGGGCGAGCGCATCCCTTCAGAGATGCAATTATGTGAGGAGCTCGATTTATCGCGACCCACTGTGCGACAAGCTATTTCAGAATTAGTTTCAGATGGTATTCTGGAGATTCAGAAAGGACGGGGAACTTTTGTTGCTAAGCAACCTGAGCGCTTGCGCATTCCACATTTTAACTCCCTGACATTCAGCTTCTTAAACCTTACAGCTTATGAAGACGTTGCTTTGCAGCCTATAACTCTGATTGAGCCTAATCCGGAGCTGGATGAAATATTCGGTTTCACTGAAAAAAGACATCCCGGTTACTGGTTAGCCCAATGGCCGATTGTTTATGATAATGTTGTTCACGGCTGGTGTACTTCAACAATCCCGGTGCAGATTTTCCCTGACCTGGGTCAGGCTATTTCTTCCGGCAAACGCATGCTGGATATTAAATCCAACAAGTATGCTTATCTGCCTGTTAAAGGAAGTGTGAGTCTATTGGCACGTCCTGCACGAAACAACGAGGCCCTGATGCTGGAAATACCGCGGCGCAATATCGTTCTGGCAGTAGAGGGTCCTCTTTTCGGCAGAAATGGCAATGCCTGTGAGTTTTTGCGTACAGCTTTGCGCACAGATATGCTAAGTTTAGAGATTAATTAGAATATTTTTAAAAGAGGTTGAACGTGAGTAAGTATTTCGATTACACAGCAAGCGCACCCATCAAGCAGCATGTTCTGGATGATTACATTATAAATATGCGTAATTGTTACGCCAATCCTGCTTCGTCTCATCGTTTCGGACAGGAAAGCCGTAATTTGATCGAAAAAGCACGGCAAAAGATTGCTGCGACTTTAGATTGTCTTGAGTCTGAGATTGTTTTTACTTCCGGTGGAACAGAATCCATAAATACTGCTTTAAAGGGCAGCGCTTATCATTTATCGGAGAATGCACCCAGGCGATTAATAACAACTTTAGGTGAGCATGAAGCTACCAAACAATCAGCTTTGTTTCTTGAGCGTTATTGTGGCTTTGAGACAAAGTGGATCGGTTTGGAAAGGACCGGCGAGCTTAAGCTTGATGAATGGCAGGCAGCTGTCGAAGAGACTGAATATAGTCTGGCCAGCTTTATTTATGTCAGCAATGAGACCGGTGCTATCAATAATTTGAGAGATGTTGTTGAAATTACCCGCAAAGCTAATCCAAGAACACTGATTCACAGCGATGTAGTTCAAGTTATTGGCAAACTTCCCTTTTCATTCAGAAAATCTGATCTTGATTTTGCTTCGATAGCAGGTCCTAAGATTGGTGCGCCAAAGTCTTGCGGTCTTTTGCTGGTAAAAGATAAAAAACTGTTTGAACCATTAATTCATGGCGGCGGACAGCAACATAACCGACGTTCCGGTACAGAAGACGCTCCTCTTTTTTATGCTTTGGCTCAAGCCGTTGAGCTTTCTAACGATAAGATTGCTGCCAGCTACGAGAGAGTGGCCGGTCTCAGAGAGCGTTTCCTTGACTTATTGAATCAGTTTAAGATACCGCACCAGGTGCTTTCTCCCGAAGACGGTCTGGCTCTCGTGCTGTCAGTATCTTTTCCCGGTTTACGGGGAGAAACATTGCAAAACGCTTTATCAGCGCGCGAAATGGCAATTTCAACCGGCTCTGCCTGCCATGCTGATGATCTGGGGAAGAACAGCGTTCTGCAAGCAATGGGTTACGACAAAGAAACCATTGCCAACAGTGTCCGCTTCAGTTTCAATGTCATTCATACCAGTAAAGATATTGACCTTCTGGCACAGGCAATTGACAATATTTATCGGGAATATGCAAGACCTTAACAGATATGTCGAACTCAAATAAAACAAATCTCCTGTTGGTCAGAATTGGCGAAATTGCTCTCAAGGGTTTAAACCGGGGCAGTTTCGTGCGTCAGTTGATACGTAATATTCGCTATCGTATCAATGACTTGGGAACTTTTGAAATACATGAACATTCATCGCGCATCTGGGTACGTGCTCTTTCAGATCACATTGACATGAGTGAAGTTATTGACCGGGTGACGGATGTTTTCGGTATTGTATCAGTATCTCCGGTACAAGAACTTCCTCTTGAGTATGCTGACCTGCAGGCAGCAAGTCTTAGCTATGTAAGTGACATACTTGCTGAAAGCAATAAGCCTTATACTTTCAAGGTAGAGACACGCCGTGCTAACAAGAGTTTTCCCTTGCGCTCTTATGATATCAGTGCCGGTCTGGGAGCTATTCTCCTGGAAGCCTTTCCTGACAGGTTAACCGTTGATGTTCATAATCCTGACTTTGTTGTCCAGGTTGAAATCCGGGAAAATATCTATCTTTATCATCATACTATTCCTGGACTGTCAGGACTTCCCAGCGGTATGAGCGGCAAGGGGATGCTGCTGATATCCGGCGGCATAGACAGCCCGGTTGCAGGCTATATGATGGCTTCACGCGGCATGCAGCTTGATGCTGTCTATTTTCATACTTTTCCATACACAGGGCCAAATGCTCTGAAAAAAGTTGAGGATTTGACTCGCATTATTGCACGCTATGCCGGGACTATTAAATTCCATCAGGTCGATTTTACTGAAGCCCAGCTGATTCTTGTTGATGCCTGCCCCGAGAATATGCTCACTGTGGTGATGCGCCGGCTTATGCTTTTGGTATCCGAAAAGCTGGCCCGCAGACAGAAGGCTAAATGCCTGATTAGCGGGGAAAGCCTGGGTCAGGTTGCCAGTCAGACTATGGAAGCTATAGTTGCAACAGATGCTGTTACAACTATGCCGGTCTTTCGCCCCTTGATTGGCATTGACAAAAACGAAACTATTGAGATAGCTCGCCGTATCGGTACATATGACACTTCTATATTGCCTTACGAAGACTGCTGCACTGTTTTCGTATCTAAACATCCCAAGACTCATCCTTCTCTTCTTGATGTAAAAATTGCAGAAGAAAATCTTGACTTAGATGCCCTTGCAGATACCGTATTAGGCAAAATAGACACATATCCAATAAAAGCTTATACAAATTAATTAAAATCACTTGAAAGCTCTTATATCACAGCTTTTTCCCAAGATTTATATTCTAAATGTGATAGAATTATTGCGGTATAATTCAACTTTTAACAATATTGGAGGTATTCATGTTGTATCAACACGTCAAGGAAACAGATCCCAAACTTTATGACTCACTTATGAGCGAACTGGACCGCCAGCAAAACAAGTTAGAGATGATCGCATCTGAAAACTTTGTCAGTCAGGCCGTTATGGAGGCTGCTGGATCAGTATTAACAAACAAATACGCTGAAGGCTATCCCGGACGCCGTTATTATGGTGGCTGTGAGTATGTAGATATCGCTGAATCTTTAGCTATCGATCGCGTCAAAGAGCTTTTTGGCGCTGAATTTGCCAATGTCCAGCCCCACTCGGGTGCAAATGCCAATACTGCAGTTTATTTTGCTATGTTGGAGCCAGGTGATACTATTCTCGGCTTAGACCTTGATCATGGTGGTCACTTGACACATGGTATGAAAATTAACTACTCAGGTAAATACTTTAATGCTCAAGGCTATAAAGTTGACCGTGAAACTGAGCAATTAAACTACGACGCCGTTCGTGAGCGGGCATTAGAAGTAAAGCCCAAGATGATTATTGCCGGAGGCAGCGCCTATCCTCGTAAAATTGATTTCAAGAAATTCCGTGAGATCGCTGACGAGGTCGGAGCTTATCTGATGGTTGACATGGCTCATATTGCCGGGCTGATTGCAGCCGGTCTGCACGATAACCCGGTTCCTTACGCTGATTTTGTTACCTCCACAACCCATAAAACTTTACGCGGACCTCGCGGCGGAATCATTCTGGCCAAGGAAGAATACGGCAAAAAGATTAACTCTGCTATTTTCCCGGGCTTGCAGGGTGGTCCCCTGATGCACATTATAGCTGCTAAGGCAGTCGCTTTTCAGGAAGCTCTGCAGCCTTCATTTAAGGTTTATCAGCAAAATGTTGTTAACAATGCAAAGGCTCTGGGTGAATCGCTCAATAAGCATGGTGTAAACCTCGTTTCAGGCGGCACAGATACGCATCTGCTTTTGATCGATCTGCGTGGTACAGGTTGCAATGGTAAGCTTCTGCAGGAGAGACTGGACGACGTTAATATCACAACCAACAAAAACACTGTTCCCTACGAAACTGAGAAAGCTACAATTACCAGTGGCCTTCGTGTTGGCACACCTGCACTGACAACCCGTGGCTTCGGAGTTGCTGAAATGGAACTGCTGGGTGAACTGATTTCTCTTGCTATCTTTAAATATGATGAAAGCAAAGACAGAATCCTCAAGGAAGTAGCGGATCTGTGCGAGAAATTCCCGCTCTATGCCGACCTCAAATAATGAGATTAATTACGATAGGCGCTACCCGCTAGCTTATCGCATGGCACCTATGACGTTGTCCGACTTTGTCGGACAGCGTCATATCCTTTCTGAAGGCAAACTTTTGTGGCGTATGATCCAGGCCGATCGTTTGTCTTCAATCATTTTGTTTGGCCCGCCAGGTACAGGGAAAACCTCTATCGCCCGTGTTATCGCCAACAGCACTGAAGCACCTTTTAGCCAATTAAATGCTGTTACCTCCGGTGTAGCTGACATTAAGCGTGTCATAGCTGATACTAGCAATTCTCTTCTCAACCCAAGCGGCCGTACTGTGCTTTTCATAGATGAAATTCATCGTTTCAACAAAGCCCAGCAGGATGCCTTGTTGCCTTCCGTTGAGGATGGCAGCATCATACTAATCGGTGCTACTACTGAAAACCCCTATTTTCAAGTTAATAAAGCTCTGATCTCACGTTCAACCGTGTTTCAGCTGTACCCGCTGGAAAGTAATGATGTTCATACGATCTTAGAACGAGCTCTGAAAGACAAGGAGAGGGGACTGGCTTACCTTTG
>LFRM01168024.1_pt1 | contig 48316 bp, 38 predicted proteins | sample 618341 | NCBI WGS metagenome assembly LFRM01 (sample SAMN03654438, study PRJNA283298) | anaerobic digester metagenome | isolation source: pool of bioreactors CSTR01a, CSTR02a, and CSTR03a thermophilic anaerobic... | place: Denmark: Kgs. Lyngby | collected 2014-05-21 | reverse complement strand
CTAAAAATAATCCATCCGTTTTTTATTTATTTTAATTGTCTACTTGACAGGGGGCGGTTCATTGCTCGCATGACGGTTATTATACAGATATGTGTAAGGTGCATAGCTGTTGCCGCAATAAAGGACTTGAGCATTGCGGCAGATGCCCGGATTTTCCGTGCGAGCGTCTGGGTAAAATGGGAGATTTTCGTGACCTGAACACAAATAACGTAAAGCAGCGCACCTGCTCCTCAATTGCAAAATCGGGATTTGATACATGGTACGCTGAGTATTCGGCGCGTGCCGCTTTGCTCACTCAGGCACTTGAAAGGTATAACGACGGAAGAATGAAGCGTTTTTTATGCGAGCTGTTTATTCAGCAGGACTTGTCGGTGCTTACTGAAATAATGAATAATGCCGAGGAGATAACCGGCACAGACAAGGAGCGCGGAAAGCAATTTCGCAGTATTGTTCAGACTGTGCTGGATTCGCAACAATTTCAAAAGCAGCCGCTTTAAATGACGGAACTTAGTCATGGTGCAATGACAATTTAACTTTTCAAAAAACAATAAAAATTAAAATGTTTTACAAAGACCCGGAAAAGCATCCATGTAAGGACGTTTTTCCGGTTTTATTTGTGAAAATCGCTCTGAAAGAACAACTTTTCAAATTCTTTGTAATTAAAGGCGTATCAGAAAAATAATTTGTAAATCATGCACATAAATCCAAAGGAGTATTTGTGGAAAACGCTGAAATTCAAAAAAATTAAAATTTTTTGTGTAGTAAATGGCGATTTTTGTCATATATATACGGAAGGTCGGAAATCGCGAAGAGGAAACGTGATTTTCAGACAAATCCGAAACGGCGTTGCCGTACCTGTTGTTTTGAGAAAAGAGCTGTGCGAGACGCACAGCTCTTTTCCATATTAAAATTCATATTTGTCTGAATGTGTTCTCACCGGGCGCTATGTATTACGAGGGAAATTCCGGCTTCTCCATTACCTCGGCAAGCTTGCTCTCTATTGCAACGCCGTCAACGTATATTTCTTTTACATATACTCTGCCTTTGTATACATAGGCTTCAAGATACGCCTCATCGAAAAGGTACAGCAAGGGCCCCCAGAATCGGCGCGAATATTCTGCGTCACCCTGTGCAAATGAAACCGAGTTTTTGTAAGTCGGCCCCTTAATTTCCATTGTGTTGGCCGGAAATTCAAAGGAATACAGGTTTTCGATGCTTTTCACATAGGTGTCGGTATCCGGACGTTCTTCTGTAAGTGACATCACCGCAAATCCGTCAGAACCGGTGCTTATAACTGCATAAGGTTTGGCGGACTCAAGCTCCCCTGTTTCAGTGAAAAAATCGTAGTCTGAAGAGTTTCCAGGCATCGCAATATCAAACGACAGTGAGGGCTCGACCTCCCCGCCGTAATCTCCCGTATATACTACTGTGCTGACGGGGAATTTGCACAGAGAGCCGTACCTTTCAGCCAATGCCTTGTAAGCGTGATTGAAGCCTATCATGCCTGCCGGAACGCACAGCTGAAGTGCCATTACGAATATAAGTAAGCCGAAAAAGCATTTTTTCTTACTCATCTTCCGCAACCTCCTTTTCGCTAAGCTTCTTTTTTTTGGCAAGCGTGTAATTGATGAAAAGGAGAATAATGCCCATCACTACGAGCATAAGACCTGTTGCAAGCATACCGAGATTCTGAGCAACAATGATTTCCGTTATAAGTGATGCTATCATGAGCAGCCCGATATTTAAGGGAAGAAAACGTCCGGTTTTGGCACCGTCCGCAATGAGTGACAGCGCCTGAGCGACAGCCGCCATACAGATGAGCGCGTATATAAGAAATGAACCCATTATAAAACTGTTTTCCGATATAAACTCGAGTGCGGCGCAAAGAGCGGCGCTTGTGCAAAAGATAATCTTTCCGGCGTTGTCCAGAAACGTCCTTCTTCCGATAAAAACGCCTATCAAAATAACAGCGGCACAGAGCAGTCCGTAAACAACATATTCGGGGTCAATCGGGATTTTTTCATACCATACATAGCGGTATCCCGGAATCCACACGAAGCTTGCACTGACCGAAAGCAGCGCACCGCCGAGCAGTCCTATGGTGTGATACGGACTGTTCCATGAGCCGTCACGGTCGAGGGCGTACAGGCATATACATATTGAAGTGAGCATGGCGAAAATTCCCGATTCAAGCGCAATTGCCGTGAGAATGCCTATGATTGAGGCGGCGATTACCGATATCCACACAGAGTATATATGGCGTATATCGGCGGTGTTTTTGCGGTTCTTTATGACATAGGCGAGACCCAGCGCGAACATCGCGACAACAAGCAGCAGCCATACGGGAGAATTGCTGATATCCGCCTGATAAAAGCCGTAATATATTACTGCCGTATAATATGCAATAAGCGGAGATACGGCATCAAGCAAATATATTACAGGCAGTATCAGCAATGAGTCAATAAGCATACAGCCTTCAAAGCCGTTGTTAAGCTCATATATCGAGTTTACCAGGGCTATGGTTGCAATGCTTCCGGCACACCACAGCACCGCCGCTCCCTCACGCCATGCCGGACTTTCACGGTGCTTGCGGTAAACATACAGCGCCGCCGCTTGACCGACGAGCATGGGTGCGAGAGAAAACACGGTTTTCAAAGCCATCGGGAAATTTTTCCAGCCCGATACGAATATCAGCAGCAAACCGGAGCCGATAAGCACCGAGGCGATTACAGAGAAGATGATTATGAGCACTTTTTTTGAGTTGGAGTTCGCCGCATTTTCTTCTGTTCGGAGCTTTTCGCCGTAGATGAGCTCCTCAATTGATACATCGAGAACCTCCGAAAGCTTCTTGAGCATTTCGATATCCGGCTGTGTTCTGTCGGTTTCCCAGCTTGAAACAGTCTGACGTGAAACAAAAAGCTGTTCGGCGAGAGAGTCCTGCGTAAGTTCGCGTGAATTACGCAGCTTTTTAATAGTTTTTGAAATTTTTGCCACAGCATTCACCTCCACGTAAATCAAATCATTTATACGCGAAAAAGTCACGCTTTATTTTAAAAAAGCTCTGCTACAATTTGTTGCATTACGTTTTACGGCACAATATGTTTAACAAGCGGTATTTTTTTCATTATAAAGGTTGCAGCCAGGCACAGAGCATAGACGAGAAACGGACCGAAAATTCTCCATTCCCAGCCGACGTGCACAAGCGAGCCTTCGATTTTCATTCTTACAAAGTTGTGCAGGAGATAAACCCCGAAACTGCATGAGGAGACAGTCTTCAGAATTTTCACCGCCTTTTCCTTTGCGGCGAGCTTATCGCACAAGGGTAAATATTTTATAAATACGAAAACTGCAGCGGCAAGGCACACAGAGTACCAGCCGGTGTAGCTGAAAAACATTATGTTGGTTGATGCGTCGCGCATGGACAGGCAGAACGTGGTAACATATCTGAATATGACTCCTGCAATGCCGGAAAGATATATTAACCCTCGCTGTACCTTTGTAAAATCCGTGGTGTTGAGAAGATAACCCAGAACCGGGAAGATGAGGTAACCGCCCATTGTGAGCATCGAAAGCGAACCGTTCCACGAAACCTTTATAACGGCGAATATCTCGGGGAGCAGCGAATTGAATATCATCGAGCCGAAAAGCATATAGATAAGAATTTTTTTGTTATCTTTAAGCAAGGACAACACAGGTATGGAAATATACACCGCAAACAACGGAATGAAAAACCAGTATACTCCTTCAATGCTGCACAAAAACAGTTTGCTCAGGAACTCGCACACGCCTATTTCAAACGGATTGATGTCTTTTACGGCAGCCATTATCAGCGACCACGCAAGGAAGGGGATAACGGTGCGAAGAATCCTTCTTTTAAAGAATTCGGCAGTTGAGTAGCTTTCGCGATAGCTCATAAGCGTGGCACCGGAGAGCATAAGAAACACAGGCACCGCCCAGAAGCACAGCACCTCAACGCCGAGTGCCTGCCGCCAGTCAGGGGTATCGGAAAAGAAATGGGCAATTCCATTGCAGTGAAGAAAAATCACGCTCAGAGCCGCAAGAATATTAAGTATATCAAAATACACAACTCTTTTTTTCATACTTATGTAAATCCTTTCCGGTGTGGAATTTTATATATTGTAACACAGCCCGCAAGGTTTAGCAACAGCCTTGACAATCGCAAGCACTTATGGTAAAAGTAAATTAAAAAGGAAAAGGAGGGCATATTTTATGGATGTTTCACATTTCAAGTTTATCAAGCCGCTTTTAGGCCTTTTGCTTTCCCTTATTACATTGTTGGCTTCGATAGGAGGTTATCCGGTGAAACCGAACGGAGAAAAGCTTGATATTAGTAAATTTGAGCTTGTGTGGGCGGATGAATTTGATGCTCCCGTGCTTGATACCGGAAAATGGGACGGACACTATTTTTCCGGTACCGACACAATTGTGCGCAGAGGAAGCTATTGGAATATGTCCCTTTGCAGCATACAGGACGGCAGCCTGCATATAGCCGCGAAATATTGTCCCGAAGGCATAAACGGTAACGGAAAACCCGGTTGGTATACCTGCGGAATAGACACCTCAAAAAGCTATTCGCAGAAATACGGATATTTTGAGGTGCGCTGCATTCTGCCGGAGGGTACCGGTATGTGGTCGGCGTTCTGGATGTTCTGTTCCGGAGTGGGGAGCGTCGGAAACGGCGGTACGGACGGTGCCGAGATAGATATCTATGAGTCGCCGTATTATTTTGAAAAAGGGCTGAAGAAGTATGCCGTGACCTCAAATATACATTATGACGGCTACGGTGAGGCTCATCAGTCCGAGAATGTATGTCTGCCGCTGATAACCGGCAACAACCCGTACAAGGAATTTAACACTTACGGCCTTGAATGGAACGAAGAGGAGTATATATTTTACGTAAACGGAGTTGAGTCCGGCAGAAGCTCATTCGGAGGAACTTCGCAGGTGCCGGAGTTTATGATACTTTCTGTCGAAATTGACGGAGCCGACGCAATACCCGCAGATGGCTGGTCCGGACCGTCTGTTGATTCGGGTGAACAGACTCCTACGGATTTTATAGTCGATTATGTGAGGGCGTATCAATACCGATAATTAAAATGAGCTTAAAGGCGGAATCGGTATGGCTCCGCCTTTAAGCTAATAATGTGTATAGATAAAATAACCGTGCACGGCGGTTTTTCTCTGATTTTAGATATTTTTTCAAAAAAGCCTTGCAAATTCCCTGTGTTTTATTTATAATACTGTTCGTTGCCTGATTGCAGGACGCGCAAACTAATGACAGTTGATTTTGTGTGCCGCGCAGACAAATGAATGATGAATAATTTCCGGTGCTGCGCACAGCATTTAAAATCGGGTACGGGTGTCCCGTCCGCAATTATGCATTATGCATTGTGCATTCATAATTAAATACGCTGGTGTGGCTCAATGGCAGAGCAGCTCATTCGTAATGAGCAGGTTGTCAGTTCGATTCTGACCACCAGCTCCAGAAAAATCGTCTTGCTTTGCAAGGCGATTTTTCAGTTCTATTCGTCTACGACGAGTTATATGTGACTTCGTCATGTGGTATTGCCTTCGGCAGTGGTATGCGCCAAGCGCGTTTTCGATACGAATAGAATATCACTGCGGCGGCACGCCGCAATATCACTCATTTATGAATATTACGCCGACGCAGTCGGCATATAACTAAAACTTCATAAGCTGTTTGTTATACTGTAACTAATTTTTAAAAAGCGGTAACCGTTTCGGTTACCGCTTTTTCATACACTAAAAACGGAATCGAACCACACTCCGCGAGGCGGAACACAATCACGGTCTTCGGCGTCTGAGCGAAGCGGTTGTGCTGAACAGAAAATGAGGATGAGCCGACGGGTTCATCCTCATGCTTTTTATGAGATACAATGTAAGACAGGGGCAGACACAACACCGGGTACGGTTCCGAGTGGTTCCGGATTACTTGTTGAAAAAACTTTTCAGCATATTGATACGATTTTTCGTTTCATAATAACCGCTTTCGTATGCCGTCTTCAGCTTTTTCTTGTTTTTTTCGATTCTGCCTATATCAATCGGCGAAGCAGGGCGTATAACAAACAGCTCGCCGTCCGCCTCCTGCTTTTCAATGAATTTTAACGTTTCGTTATATACAGTGTGGCGGTTTGCCATTGCCTCAATCAGCTTAGGGTATTGAGTATATTTGCGACGAATCAGCGGAAGCGCCCGGCTTAATTGCTTTACATAGCCCTTGGGTTGCGTCAGTACTGCAAGGTTTTTGCGGTAGCCGCAGTCATAAACATATTTTACGGGAATGCTATCTGCAATGCCGCCGTCAAGATACGGCTTGCCGTTAATTTTAATTGTATTTGCAAACAGGGGAAGGGAGCTTGATGCGTTGATGTAAATCATATCCTGCGGTGTAAATGCAACAGTCGGATATTCCGCCTTGCCGGTGATGCAATTTGTGATTACGGTCTGGAAAACGGTTCCGCTGTCTTTTGCAGCCCGGTAGTCGTAAAGATTAAGCTCATTGGGGATTTTGTTATACAGCAAATCGGGGCTGAAAAAATCGCCGTTTCTGATGAGAGAACTCCAGCTTCCGTAACCCTTGAAGTGCAAATAGTCAACGGAAACATCATACGCTCTGCCCCTCTGCCTTGAAACATAACTGCATGCGTGGCATGCGCCGGCGGAGACACCTATGCAATGAGAAAAAAAGATGTTGTTATCAAGAAGGCAGTCGATTACTCCGGCGGCAAAAATTCCTCGCAAGCCTCCGCCTTCAATAATCAATGAACTGTTTTTTGCAAGCATATACTACTCCTTATTTATCTGTCGAGACAAGGCCGATTACGGTTCTAAGCCTCAGACATCGGGCATCGGCTCGATGTAATTCTGTATAAATTGCACGCGGTCGAAAATGTTCGGCTTAAAGGTTCCTGTTATTGCAGCCACGGTGCCGGTGTCGGGATTGATGTAAATTACATTTCCGCTGTTTCCGAGAGCGGCGTATGCGTTCGAGTTTTTGTCGGGAGTCCACCACAGATAGCCGTAGCGCATATTTGCAAAGGTTTCATCGCATTGAATGCGAGGCGCGGTGCTTTTTCTTATCCACTCCTCGGAAACAATTCTTTTTCCGTCATACATACCGCCGTCCAGACAGAGTCTGCCGAGCTTTAGCATATCCGCGGCGGACAGACACAGTCCGTAACCGGCAGCGCCGATTCCCTGAGGGTCGCAAAACCAGATGTGCTTTTTCGGCTCCTTCGACAGAATAAAGGCCTTGTGCTCTTCTGCGGTAAGCGCTTCAAAATTGCACAGCTCAGGTACACCGAGAGGTTTAAAAAGATATTTATTTGCGAAATCAACGGTTTTCAAGCCGCTTGTGCGGGTTATTATGGAGGTAAGAATATGTATTCCGAGCGTGGAATATCTGAAGGTTCCCGTAAGTCCGGCTTTTCCGCCGAGAATATCAAGTGTAGCTACGGTCCAGTTTTCACTTGAGCATATTTTTGTCCACGGCTCACTGCGGTATTTATAGGGTGCGGTCATTGTGAGAAGATTTTCAATTGTGACTTGCTGTATTGTCCTTTCGCCGCGTTTGAGTGTGTAGTCGGGGAAGAAATCGAGGACAGGCTGCTGTACGTCATGTATAAGGCCTTTATCTGCGGCAATACCGATAAGCAGCGACACCACGCTTTTGGTTACCGACATAACATGAAGAGTATCGTCCGGCTTATAGCCGTTAAAACAGTCGCTGTAAAAAATTTTTCCGTTTCTGAACGCCTCAATCTGGCAGATGTTTGTCTGGGTTGAGGCTGTATATTCATGTAATTGCAGGCAGTCCATCCGTTTTCTCCTTTATTTTATGTATTCTGCCGTATATGGGCACAGAACCATGCATCTGTGGCACAGCGTACACAGCTTGCGCGTGAGTATTTCATCGCGCGATGTGGATAAGGCGGCGGGAGTTGAACACCATACGGTTTTGAACGGATAATTTTTGCCCCCGCTGCGTTAAAAATCCTCGAAATGCGACAGCATTTCTCCGGTTTTCGCCTTGCGGGAACAACAATTCTCTCCTTCAAAACTGCGAAGCATCCAAAATGCTGAGGTTTTCGTGCAATCGGGTGTTTCTTTGGCGCAGGAATACTGTCGTATGGCAAGACAAAAAACGCACGAGTGTGCGGAAATATCTGTATTTTGGGCGTATGGGGCTCAGCTCCCGTCGCCTTATACTCCATTCCTTGCCGAGCAGTGCACCGGGCTCGCAGGCTTCTGTGCAGACGCGGCAGCTGCCGCATTGCGGCAATTTAGGCGGCTCATATGAGGTGATGAAGGGGGCTTGCGTCAGAACCTTGCCGAGCATAAGCGCGCAGCCGTATTCCGGAGTTACAAGCAAATTGTTTTTGCCGATAAATCCCAGCCCTGCGCGAAGGGCAACGGTTTTGTGCGGCAGTTGACCGGATTTGAGCTTGCCTACACTTTTATAGCCTGCCTCGTTGAGCTTGGCGGCAAGTTTTTCGGATAGCGCGTCCATTTTGCGTTCGGTATTGAAAATCTCCTTCGTTTTCGGTTTTATTCCGTCCCTTACGGCACGGAGATATTCCCTTGAAAGAGCCTTGCCGAACAATACGGCACAGTCGAAGCCTTCTGTTGCTTCTTCGGGAAGGGAGGAGATATCCGTGAAATATACGAAATCCGCACCCGCCTCAAGTATAAGGTTCTTCCACTCTCCGGTGAGAGCGCTTCTGAATTGCTCCGAAGCAGTATCCATTTTATTACCGGCTTTCAACGTTGATTATTCTTGCTCAAGCATGTGAACATATTCTTCAAAATTAATACTGTTACACGCTTCGCCGTCGTCACGGAGGATGCCGTGGTAGCGGGCTATCCAATACGGCATTATCATGTTGTATCCGTTTCCGAGGTCGCGGCGTTCGGGCGTTCTGCCCTGCACCGAGTCAAAGAAGCTTGACCCCGTTGAACCGCGCTCATCCATTGCCAGGGCGCAGGGGATACCGGTGCCGCCGTACCAGAGGCAACCGTCCTCTTCAACTATATCCGGGCGCGAAGTGTTGTCAATTCTGAATTCTCTGAGATTGAGCGGGAAGTGCGAAAGCTGCCAGCGGAGGATTTCCGCACACGAACGTCCGAAGCCGTCGAGCTGTTTGGCTTCGTTATTTATGAGCTGATATATAAGCATCCATTCAACATCGCGGGAGTACTTTTCCAGCTTCCACCATGAGTCCGCACCGGCGCGGTATTTCTTTATAAGCACGGGGTCTGTTTCGAGCTGTGCAAGGGTGTAATATGCCACCGCCGCCATGCGTATATCGGAATAATTCATGATTTTTACAACTTGGCGGAACACCTCGCCTTCATCGTCCTCATCGTCAACAAGAGTGCGGGCGGCAATCGCATAGCGCTTATAGTGCTCTGCGGCGAGGTCGGCATAGCGGTAAGGCTCCTCAAGAGCAAGCTTGCGGTACTGCTCATCCCATTGCGCGTCTCCGGTTACATGGTGAGCGACCTTATACAGCTGGAGAAGAATAAGTGTGCCGAGCGGTGCGTCACAGAAGGCGTCACCGCAGGAGTTCATATAGTATTCGCGTGTCATACGCGCCCACGAGGTCGGTTGACCTCCGCCGTCGGTGTGGGCATAACCGTTATCTGTAAAATGCTTGGCGTGACGTGCGGCTACAGTGCGTATTATCTGAGCAAGCTCCTCGTCCTCACCGCCGAGGATGTCATAGGCGAGCTGCCATACGGCATAATGACCGACAAGCTCATCGTTGGAGGTATCGCATTTGAAAATTATATCATCATCGCCCCACGGCTTTCCGGTTTTTGGATTCGTCTGAGAGGTGTAAAGCCGGCGAAGCCTTTCGGGTATTTCCAGAGAGCTGTCTATATACATCGGGGAGTCGTCTCCGATATCCGGGCGGGAGGGAATGAGCACGGATATCAGACGGTGCTCCGGGTCATACAGCTTTCTGTAGAACATTCCCTCATCGAACGGGGTGGGGTCGTTTTCCTCATCATTGACATGATATGAGCGCGCGATAAAGCCCTCTATGTTGCGGAACACGATTTCAGGCATTCCGCATGTGGTCCAATCATCGGGATTTTCCGGACCTAAGGGAGCGGTTACTATTCCGGCAGGACCGTATTCAGGCATGTTTATGCGTCCCTCGCGACCCTCTTTAAGGTATTCGCGGCTTGCTCTGTTTGTACCGGGCTTGTTGTAACGGACGTATGCCGGAACCATGCCCTTGAAGCCGGGTATGCAGGCGAGAAGAAGCACCGCCTCGGTCCAGCGGGTGGCGGTCAGACGGGCAAGCTCAACCTCCTGCGGAGAAGAGCTCGGGTCGTCGCGCAAAACGGCGTAACGGCAAAGGTCGCCCATTGCCACAAGTGCCGTCCACAGTCCGTCATTATCGGATTCTTTGCCCTTGAAGCTTTTATTCTTTTTGTCCCATGTGCCTCCGGAAAGCATACCGCGTCTTTGAATAAGTCTGCGGTTAAGCTCCGAAATCATAATCGCCTTTTCTTTAAGCGTCATCGGACGCATTTCAATGTGCGATACGCTTGTGCGTGTGAGCACGCGCACTCCGCACTTGCCGTCGCTTTCGACTGCTCGCACCTCATTATCAAGCATGTATGCCGAGGCTCTGAAGCACTGTATACGGTCAAGCGGTTCCGGTTCGGATTCGTTTATTCTCCAAAGGCCTTCATCGGTGCCCGCCCACAGCACGTTTTCTTTGTCAACGGTGTGGCAGGTGATGTCCGATGCTTTTAAAAAGTCCGGAAGCCTTGAAGCAAGCTCTGCATTTAGCTGCTTTTTCGGAAGCGCCGCAAGTGCGGAGGCTTCATCGGGGGAGTCTTCGATTTTCTTTCTTACGGTAAATCGCTGGAGATACACTCCGGCAGTCTCGGGCTTGCCCGTGAAATCACGCTTGACCATTTTTCTTTCCACCTTTTCAATAGTATCTATACAAAAATATCATATTGTTTAATGTGTGTCAACCTTGCAGACTTCCGGCGGCAAGCCGGGTAAAAAAAACAGGCGCTTACGAAGCGCCTGCAAAAAGCACGCAGAGTCAGAAGTATCTTACAAGTGAAACAACCTTGCCGAGTATGGCAACCTCGTTGGTGATTATCGGCTCAAATGCATCGTTTTCGGGCTGGAGCCGGAAATGACCGTTCTCTTTGAAAAAGCGTTTTACTGTTGCCTCGTCCTCAATCATTGCCACAACAATTTCGCCGTTGGCGGCTGTCGGGGTCTGCTCGGCTATGATGATGTCTCCGTCGAAAATGCCGGCGTAAAGCATGCTTTCGCCCTTTACGCGCAACGCAAACAGCGGTTTATCGCGGGAGACGGGACCGCAGTAAGGCAGATAGCTTTCAATCTGTTCGACTGCCAGAATTGGCGCACCGGCGGTAACGGTTCCGAGCAGAGGCACATGAGTGACGTTTTCGGCCTGACCGCAAAGTCGGATTGACCTTTTAAGCAGCGGGTCACGCATGATGTAGCCCGCTTTTTCAAGAGAGTCAAGATTGACCTGAACAGAGGAGGTTGAGCGCAGACCGACCGCCGCACCTATTTCTCTTACCGAAGGCGGAACACCGTCCTGCGAGCGAGAGACAAGATATTCATATATTCTTTTCTGGGTTTCGTTGATGCTTTCCATAAAAAAACAACTCCTTAATCAAAGATAGGTTGCCCTGACATTGACTACGGAGTTATTATATCACAAGTGTTCAGAAAAAGCAAACATTTGTTTGTATTTTTTAAAAATTTTTTATTTAGGTGTCGAATTTTACTGAAAATATTGACGGGTGCAAGCTTATGCCGCTGCAATCGGTGCCGATTTTTTGAGAAGCGAAAAGAGATCGACGCGATTCTTTTTCAGCTCTCTCGGAGGCACGCAGACGATGCTGCGGCAGCTTCCGCCTGCAAGAGCGGTGCGCTTTCTGAGTATATCACCGGCTATCGTACAGGTTCTGCCGGAGCCGAAGAGAAGCCCTACAACCTCACGCTTGCGCAAATCCGTGGTGCGCAAAAACGCATTTATTGCGGGAGCCGGGCTTGCCGCCCATACGGGAGAGGCAAGAATAACAGTGTCATAAGCGTCAAAGTCTATATTCGTTTTATCAATAACCGAGCTTTTTCCTGCAAGGGCCTGAAGCGCTCCGAGAGTGGCAACTTCAAAAAGACCTCTGTCATAGGTTTCGGTAAGCTCAACAACATCAATTTCGCCGTATTTATAGGAGTCCTCACAGATTTCACGTATAGCGGCATCCGCGGAGTAATAGATTAAAAGGGTTTTAGCCATTGTCATTACCATTCCTTTCCGTGGGTGTAAGCAGACCGTTTATCCAGTCCGCAACATCTGCGTAAACCTCGTTGCGGTTGGTTTCATTGAGTATTTCGTGACGGCAGTTTTCGTAAAGCTTGAGTTTTGTGTTTCCGTGGCCTGTGGAACGAAGGGTCTTGTAAACCTCGGTCACGCCTTTTCCGTAGTTGCCGACGGGGTCGCAGGCCCCGGATATAATGAGTATGGGCAGCACATACGGCACGGAGGCGTACCAGCTCTTTTTTGATACGCTGTCAAGCAGGGTGAACATGTCGTTGTAGCCGGAGGCCGTGAAGAGAAAGCCGCAAAGAGGGTCGGCGACATATTTATCAACAATTTCGTCCTCGCGGGTCAGCCAGTCAAAGGGTGTGCGTTCGGGCTTTATTTTTTTATTGTAGCTGCCGAAGGCAAGAGAGTTTATAAATTCCGAGCGGAAATGCGTACCGTTTCGCTTTGCTATGCTGCGCGCAAGGAAGGCTCCTATTGAAGCGCCGGGATTTGCTCCGCTTGTGCCGCAGAATACCGCACCCGCAAGCTCGTTGCCGTAATCCTTAACATAGCTTCTTGCGACGAACGAGCCCATGCTGTGGCCGAAAAATATCACCGGCTTGTCGGGAAGCTCTTTTCTTGCAATATCGGTAAGCTGATGCGCGTCAAGGATGAAGTTTCTCCAACCGTCCTTTTCGCCGAAGAAGCCGAGCTCCTCCTGCGAGGATACGGATTTTCCGTGACCGAGATGGTCGTTTAAAAATACCGCAAAGCCGTTGCCGGCAAGAAACGCGGCAAAATCCGAATATCTGTCGGAGTATTCCGCCATTCCGTGAGCTATCTGTACAATTGCCTTTATGCTGCCGGCATCATCGGGTATGAAGCTTTGCGCATATATATTACAGAGCCCGGACACGGACGGGAAACTGTAATCCTTACGGATTACGCTCATAAGAATGCCTCCAATAAAATCGAAGTCTGATAAACTATGGTTCATATTGTAACACATTTATTACAAAATGTAACCCTTTTGTTACCGTTTTGTTTTATTTTCGTGCATAGTGCACAATTGAAACGGGCGGTTTTTGTGCAACATTCCCTGTTTCAAGCTTGGATGAAAAGATAAAACAGAAATAATTAAAAATGCTCTGTAATTTTTATCAAATAAATTTTGTCTGCAGTGCGGAAAGTTCGACAATTTTTTGTTTACTTTTCTTTATATTATGGTAAAATATAATACGTTGTATTTTAGACCTGAGTCTCGGAAGAAAGGGTGCGATATAAACATGAAATTTTCCGAAATGGAGTATACCCGACTTGATATCACCCGTGTGCTTTCTGAATATGAGAGAATAACGGATAAGGTTTCGGACGCCGAATGTCTTGAAGATGTGCTTTCGGCAATAGCGGAGCATGAGCAGCTGCTCAGTGAGGCGGAGACAATGATGACCCTTGCCGAGATACGCGCATCAATAGATACTGCCGACAAATTTTACGAAGCGGAAAAAGCCTTCTACGATGAGAATGAGCCGGTGTTTGAGGAAAAGCTTCAGGAATTCATGCTTGCACTGTATCAGTGCGATTTTGTCGGAGAGCTGAAAGAAAAATACGGCGAGCTTTTGTTCGTAAACATGGAGATGATGCTCAAAACCTTTTCTCCGGCGGTTATCGGAGATTTGCAGCGCGAAAACGCGCTTGTTACGGAGTATCAGAAGCTGGTAGCCTCCGCGCAGATTCCCTTCCGCGGCGAAACGCTCAACATTTCCGAGCTTGGGAAATATAAACAGGACCCGGACAGAGGTGTACGCAAGGCGGCGTACGAGGCGGAGGGCGGCTTTTATATTGCCCATGCCGGAGAGCTTGACAGAATATTCGACGAGCTTGTAAAGTGCAGAACCCTTATTGCAAAAAAGCTCGGCTTCGATTCGTTTACACAGCTGGCATATTACCGGCGTACACGCAACTGCTACAACGCGGAAATGGTAAGAAATTTCCGTGAGATGGTGGTGAAAGATATTGTTCCGACGGTTTCCGTGCTCAAGGAGCGTCAGCGTGAGAGAATAGGCGTTGACAGGCTGTATTTTTACGATGATGTTTTTCGCTTTAAGGAGGGCAATCCCAAGCCTCAGGGCACACCTGAGGATATACTTGCCGCCGGCAGGCGCATGTATGAGGAGATGTCTCCGCAGACAGCCGAATTTATAGATTTCATGTACAGCAACGAGCTTCTGGATGTTGTTGCAAAAAAGGGAAAAGCCGTGGGAGGCTATTGCACCACGCTTATGAAGTACAAGGCTCCGTTCATATTTTCAAACTTCAACGGCACGTCCGGCGACGTCGATGTGCTTACCCATGAGGCGGGTCATGCGTTCGCCGCATATACGGCAAAGGATTTTGAGCTTATAGAGCAGATGAATCCCACCATGGAATCGTGCGAATGCCATTCAATGTCAATGGAGTTTTTTGCGTGGAAGTGGCTGAAGCTGTTTTACGGGGAGGATTACCGCCGCGCACAGCTTGCGCATCTTGCCGATTGCGTCACTTTTATACCTTACGGCTCAATGGTTGACCATTTTCAGCATATAGTATATGATGAGCCGGAGCTCACTCCGGCGCAGCGCAATGAGAGGTGGGCGCAGCTCGAGAAGATTTACCGTCCGCATGTGGATTTTGACGGTCTTCCGTTCTACGGTGAGGGCAGGGGCTGGCAGCGTCAGATTCATATTTATGAGTATCCGTTTTACTATATAGATTACTGCCTTGCGCAGACTGTGGCGCTTAAATTCTGGGCGCTCTCACAAAAGGATTATGCCGATGCCTGGCGCAGATACATGGCGTTTGTGCGCGAGGGAGGCAAAAAAACCTTTACCGGGCTTTGCGAGACGGCAGGAATAAAAGACCCGTTTGCTCCGGGCAGTCTGGTACAGGCGGCGGAGGCTGCCGGGGAGTTTCTCGGTTAAAATACGGACAACGGAGGGAATATGTCCTGCTTTTCTGAAATTTTATCAACAAGCGCCGGTGTTCGCTCGGCGGCGAGCGATATTCAACGCGGTGCGTTGCCCATAGGGATACTGGGGCTTTCGCCTCTCTCTAAGGTGCATCTTGTAAATACGCTTTGCGGACTTTGCGTCCGCAAGGCTCTTGTGATTTTGCCCGACGAGGCTCAGGCAACCCGCTTTTGTGAGGATTTCAACGCCTTTAACGGAACGCGCGGCGGAGCATATCTGTACCCTGCACGGGATTTTGCCTTCAGGCCGGCGGAGGGTCAGTCAAGGGAATTTGAGCATGTACGTCTGCGCGCATTAAGCAGAGCGCTCAGCGGGGAATTCAGTGTTATAGCATGCTCGGCAGAGGCCGCCTCGCAGATGACTTTGCCTCCGGACGAGCTGAAGAACCGTACGTTTACAATAAAAGAGGGCGATGAGCTTTCGCCCGAAACGATAGTTTCGCGTCTGCTTGCCGCCGGCTATGTGCGGGCGGATATTGTGGAGGGTGAGGGGCAGTTTGCCAGACGCGGCGGTATACTTGACTTCTTCCCGCCGGAGAGCGAGCAGCCCGTGCGCGTAGAGCTTTGGGGCGACACGGTTGACACAATGGGCATGTTTGAGGTTGATACGCAGCGACGTGTAAAGCAGCTGAAAAAGGTGCGTATAACACCTGCTACCGAAATACTTTTCGATTCGGATGACGCTCTTGCAGAGAAGATACGCACACTTATATCCTCTCTCAAGGGGAAAAACTCGACAAATGCAAAGGAGAGCCTTCAATCCGATTTACGCAGACTTGAGGACGGGCTCAGAGTGGCATGTACGGACAGATATTTGCCTGTCGCTTATAACAGCTCCTCTACAATATTCGATTATTTTAAGGGCGAAATGCTTTTCGTATGTGAAAGCTCGGCGGTAAAAGAGAGAATAAACGCTGCGCAATCCTTGCTCAATGAGGAAATAAAGTATCTTTTCGAGGACGGTGTTCTTACAAAAGGGCTGGATAAATATACGCTGTCATTTTCGGAAATGACGGAAATATATGAAAAATCCGGTGCGGTATATCTCGATAATTTCGCGCGCGGCAGCTTTGATACCCCGGTTAAGGACCTTATAACGATAAATGCTAATCAGCTTACCCCGTGGGACGGCACACTTTCCGTGCTCATAGATGATATACGTCCGGTTCTTGCACGGGACTGTGTATGCGCCGTTGCCGCGGGCAGCGAAAAAGCGGCGAAAAATCTTGCAATAACTCTTGAGGATGAGGGCATACCCGCTGTGTATTTTTCACTGCCTCCCGCGGAATTTGTAAAGGGTCGCGTGAATGTTCTCGCAGGTACGTTTTCAGCCGGAGTTTATTACCCCATGGAGAAGTTTATGCTTGTCTCCTTCGGCTCAGGTTCATCAAGAGGAACTAAAACGCGCCGCAAGGCTTTCAAGGCGGCGGACGCGGTATCGAGTCTTGAGGAGCTTAACAAAGGGGATTACGTGGTTCACGCCGTACACGGAATCGGTGTATTTGAGGGAATAAACAAGATAGAGGTCGGCGGACTTACAAAGGATTTTATAAAAATCAAATATGACAAGGGTGACGTGCTGTATGTTCCGGTTACACAGCTCGACCTTGTTTCAAAGTACATAGGACCGCATGACGAGGATGCGAGGGTAAAGCTGAACCGTCTCGGCGGCAAGGAATGGGAAAAGACGCGCGCGAGAGTACGCTCCTCGGTGAAGGATATGGCAAAGGAGCTGATTGCTCTTTATTCCAAGCGTATGCAGACGCCGGGTTTCAGCTTTTCTCCGGACATAGACATGCAGAGCGATTTTGAACGGCGCTTTGAATTTGACGAAACTGATGACCAGCTTCGCTGTGTCGATGAAATCAAGCACGATATGGAGCAGCCCTTCCCGATGGACAGGCTGCTGTGCGGAGATGTCGGCTTCGGCAAAACCGAGGTTGCGCTGCGCGCCGCGTTTAAGTGTATCGCGGACGGAAAGCAATGTGCAATACTTGTTCCCACGACAATACTCGCGCTGCAGCACTATCAGACGATACTCAAGCGCTTTGACGGCTTCCCCATATCCGTTCAGATGCTCTCGCGCTTCCGCAGCCCCAAGGAACAGAAAAAGATACTCAAGGATGTCAGAAGCGGAGCGGTTGATTTAATAGTCGGTACGCACCGTATAATATCCAAGGACGTGGAATTTAAGGATTTAGGTCTTATAATTGTTGACGAGGAGCAGCGCTTCGGCGTTGCCCAGAAGGAGAAGCTCAAGGAGCTTTTCCCGAACGTCGATGCCCTTACGCTGTCGGCAACGCCCATACCCCGCACGATGAATATGGCTATGACCGGAATACGCGATATGTCAATAATTGAGGAAGCCCCCAATGACCGGTATCCGGTACAGACCTATGTGCTTGAGCACGATATGGGCATACTTGCCGAGGCAATAAAAAAAGAGCTTCGCCGCGGCGGTCAGGTGTATTATCTCCACAATCGCGTCGAGAGCATAGAAAAGGCGGCTGAACGCATTCGCGACTTTATTCCGGAGGCGCGCATAAGCGTGGCTCACGGCAAAATGAGCGAGGAGGAGCTGAGTAAAATATGGCAGCAGCTCCTGGAAGGCGAAACCGATGTGCTCGTGTGTACGACTATAATCGAAACGGGTGTTGATGTTCCCAATGTAAACACCCTGATAATTGAGGATGCGCAGAACCTCGGGCTTGCACAGCTCCACCAGATAAGAGGGCGTGTCGGCCGTTCGGCGCGCCGCGCCTCGGCATACCTGACCTTCAACAAGGGCAGGGAGCTTTCCGAAATAGCAAACCGGAGACTCAGCGCCATAAGGGAGTATACGGAGTTCGGCTCCGGATTTAAGATTGCAATGCGTGACCTTGAGATAAGAGGTGCCGGCAATCTGCTCGGCTCGCAGCAGCACGGCCACATGGAGGCTGTGGGCTATGATATGTATCTGCGTCTGCTTACGGAGGCGGTAAGCGAGGAAAAGGGAGAAAAACCGGCTGTTACGCAGAAGGAATGCCTTATAGATGTTCAGGTGGATGCGTACATTCCGGAAAAATATATCGAAAGCGTACCGCAGCGTCTGGCTGTTTACAGACGTATTGCAGATATACGCAACGATGAAGATGTTTCCGATGTTATCGACGAGCTCATCGACCGCTACGGGGAGCCGCCGGAGTGTGTGCAGGGGCTTATCATGGTGTCACTGCTGCGCAACACGGCATCATCTCTCGGAATATATGAAATAGGGCAGCGAAGCGACAGCCTGCTGCTGTATTCTCAGAATATTGATATGCGCTATGTGTCGCTGCTTGCAAAGGAGATGCGCGGCAGGATAATGGTGTCGGCGGGCAACAAGCCGTATATCGCGGTAAAAAAGCTTGTTCGTCAATCGCCTCTCGATGCAATAAACGATGCGCTTGAGGTTATGAAAAAGGTGAAGATAGTGCTTGATAAGGAGCAGCAGGAGCGAAGGGAGCAGGAAAATGAAATATCAATACAGAATTAGCGGAGTCTGCGCCGACCTGATTGAATTTGAACTCGAAAGCGGAAAGGTGTCCGGGGTGATGTTCCACGGCGGCTGCCACGGAAATCATCAGGGCATAGCAAGCCTTGTCGAGGGTGCGGATGCGTCGGAGGTCATCAAACGTCTGAGCGGAATACGCTGCGGCATGAGAAGCACCTCTTGCCCGGATAAGCTTGCACAGGTGCTGTCCGATGCTCTTGAAAAGGAGGACGACGGTGATGAATAAGGCGTTGCTTTTAATTGCGGATATTGATGAGTTTATTCCCTTTGAGGAGTTTATGCTCGGAAAAGGGGGAGTATCCTCACTCTGCGGCAAATATAAAACGGTTTCAGGTGAGCTTTCGGGCTGGGCAGTTACAGCCGTACACAGCCGTATAGGCAAGGTTAACACCGCCACGGCGGCAGCATATTTTATTGCTCTTGAAAAGCCTGACGCAGTGCTTAATTTCGGGCTCGCAGGGGCGGTAAGCAAGGTGCTCAGAGGCGATATTGTAGCAGGAACAAGCTTTTGCGAATGCGATTTTGACCTGAGAGCGGCGGGACTTCCTCTCGGGAAAAAGCCGCAGCAGGAGCAGAGTACATACACCCCGGATGCTGCGCTGCTTGAGGCGGCAAAAAAAATTGAGGGCGTTAAAACGGGAGCATTCGGTACGGGGGATATGTTCCTGACCGATTCCAAAAAATGCGCACAGTATAAGCGTGAATTCGGCATATGTGCGTTTGATATGGAATCCGCGGCGGCGGCATCGGTATGCTTTGAGCTTTCCGTGCCTTTCCTCTCATTTAAAAAAATATCCGACAATGCCGATGATGCGGCAATTTCGGAATACCGCGAAATGAATACCGCAAGGCAGCAACAGCTCGGCGACATCGCACAACAGATATTGCGCAACGCCGCCGAAAATATGTGATGCGGCAAGGCATAATTGAACAGGCTGTTTTAAAGATAAAAAGGACGGAACCTTTCGGTTTCCGTCCTTTTTATCACCCGTTTCACGGTGCCGCTTGTCGGCATTCGCTTCATTATATGCTTGTCGGGGTGAACATGTTCGGGAACTTAAATGCCCGAAACGACAGTAAAAAAAACAGGCTTCAGCATTTATCCGAATGCCGAAGCCTGTTGAAATTATATTTACTGTGCCGCCGAAAGTTCAATGTTTACAGCGGGGATGATGCTCGCTGACGATTCGGCAAAGGTTACCTTTACGGTGTCGCCGACATTGAAAATTACAACATTCTGTGCGGCGGAGGCGGATATTGAATAGTACTTGTTATCAATTTTGATATAGTACATTGAGTTGCCGCCGATTACTGCGGTGCGTATATCTGCGATTATTCCGGTTACGCTTGCAGTCTGAATTGCGGGGGTTTCAGGGGTTTGAGCATTGGGAATGTCAACATTGACTGAATAGTTGATGTTCAGACTCTTGCCGAGGAGATTTTCATACGACTGCAGGCACTCGACAAGGTTCGGGGAGTTGTTGCTCTTCGCAACGATTGCGTACTGGCTGACATTGACCATCGAATAGCCCTTGACGACTCCGCCTGAGGTGTACGCCATAAAGTAGGTCGGCTCTCCGCCCACGTTGAGAAGCAGCGGGAAGGTTGCATCCCAGCCCATGTCCTGAACGCTGCCCTTTGCGGAGGTCTGAGCGGCCTCCTCGGTAGCACCGCTGACGGGGTAGAACTTGGCGTCCTTCGTGCGCTGGTTTATAAGGATGAAGCCGATTATCGACTGGTCGTTGGATATTGAGGTGACGCCGGTGTACATATATACGTCATCGTTAATTGCGAGGAAATTGCTGCCTGTGGTTGTGATTTTAACGTTTTCCTGACCTATGATGGAGTTGATAAAGCCGTTGGCATACTTTCCGTAGTAGTTGTACTGCGTGTTAAGCAGCGCCGCGTCAAACACCTGGTCCACCCATTTGAGGGAGGCATCCTTCTTGATATCCTCAAGAGAATACTTGGTGCAGGTTCCGTCATAAGCGTTTACGAGCACAACACCGACAACATCGTCACCGCCGATAAGTCCGACGGTCTTGTCGATTACCTCGCAAATCCAGTAGGGCTGGCCTTCCTCGTTGATTTCAAACGAGGTTGTACCGAACATGGTTGTCGGATATGCAAAGCGAAGATGACGGATGAGCTTGCGGTTAAAGTACTCGGCGGGAGAATATTTCACTGCCGAGCCTTCTTTTCTCACCATGTTTGCTTCCTGAGTATACATATCAACCGTTATATATCCCGGAAGACCGTCCGCGCGGTTCTTGAACCACTTGAAGAAATCACCGTACTTGAGAGGGAATACTCTTGTGGGCGCGGTTTTGTAGTTTATCTGCGAGGAATGCAGGTCATCAACAACAAACTGCGAAACAAGGTTTTCCGTATCTGCCGTGGAGGAGAAAAGGTCGCCGAGGGTTTTGTCGGCAAGTGCCTCCGCAACGGTTTTGTCTATGAGCGGAACCTTGCTGAAATCATCAAGCGAATCAATAAGGTCAAGCTCGTCAAAGTTTGTTGAAGCGATGGGCTGCTCGGAAATTATACGGCTGAAGGCCTTGGCTCTGAACACCACGCAGGAGGTCAGATATCCTACACCGAGCAGAACGGCAAGCGCAAGTGCGATTATAATCGGAACCGTCGCCTGCTTTTTGACATAGGGCATGTATTCGGGCTTGGCAAACGCCTTTGAGGTGATGAACGCGCTTACCACATACGCCGCGAGAATTATTCCGAAGTAATAATAAAACTCGAGCGCTCTCGGATTCATTGCCGGCAGAAGCATATAGTATGCAACTATCGCAACAATTACCGTTATCACAATGTTGATAACGATTTTAAGTCCGGCTCTCTCCGGAGGGATAAGCAGCTCTTTTGACTTGCCTTTGCCTGTAAAATCAACCTTGATAGGATCCATCGTGTCAACTCCTTAAATTTAAACTACTATTTTTATAGTATAAACTATTGCTTTGAAGAATACAAGAAATTTTTGTTATTTTTGTGCGCTTAGGCAGAAATCTTTCATGCAGCACCTGCTGCAGGCGGGTCTTCTCGCCACACATACGGCGCGTCCGTGAAGCACCGCGCGGTGACAAAAGTCGTTGCCCTCCTCCGGCTCAATAAGCTCTCGCAGCCGTAATTCAACCTTATACGGGTCCTTGGTTTGAACGAGCCCGAGAAGATTCGTTATGCGTATGAGATGCGTGTCGGTAACTATCGCGGGCTTTCCGTAGATGTCGCCGACAATTAAATTTGCCGTTTTTCTTCCGACTCCCGGCAGAGTTACAAGCTGCTCTATTGTGTCGGGTACGGTTCCCCCGAAATAATCACGCACACCCTTTGCCATTCCTATAATGTCCTTTGCCTTGGTGTGGAAGAAGCCGCAGGAATGTATAATGTTTTCTATATCATTTATGTCAGCGTTTATGTAATCATCGAGGGTTCTGTATTTTTCAAAGAGCGCCGGGGTTACAAGGTTCACCCGCGCGTCGGTGCACTGTGCGGAGAGACGCACCGCAACAAGAAGCTCAAACGGATTTGTCTCTTTGAGTGCGCATTCCGCGAGAGGATATTCTTTTTTCAGCGCCGCAACAGCAGCATCGGCGCGTTGCTTATCGGTCATATTCATAATTATGACCATTCCTTTCTTGAACAGAGCGCAAATTTGCCGTTTGAAAGATTTTTCTTTCAAACTTTCTCCGCGGCAACCATTGCCAACCTTGCAAAACGAAGCATAAGCATGATTATCATATCGATAATTGTCAGAGGAGAGGTTTCGCCGTGTGCGATGTAGTTTTCGTTTACACAGGTTGAGGATGTAAGGGTTTTTATGTTTGCTCCGTCAGTGCTTTTTATTACGCAGTAGTAATTTTTAGCTCCTCCGTGCGGAACGGTGAATGAGCTTCCGGTTGCCCCTGCTATCGGCGATGCATCCGCGGGATTGTCAGAGCTGTAGGAGTACCACTGATATGTGCGGTTAAAGCCTATAGCGTCAACGCAAATCGTTTCGCCCTCAACGGTTTCGGCGGGGAGATTTACAAGTATGGCGGGAGCTGTTTTAAAGGTATGCGAATTGTTTGATGCCCATTTCTGAGCCTGAGTGTTTTGCGTGCCGTATACGGTGAAGCCCTTGCCGAGGGATACAACTCCGCAGGATTTGTAGCTTGACGGAAGTGCCAGCGTTGCTCCGTTTGAGGGGATGTCGTTGAGTGTCACTATGCTGCTGAAATCCACGCGCTTTAAGACCGTGCCGTTGAATACGCCGCGCTTGACCTCGGTTACACTCGGCAAATCAAGATATTCAAGGAAATTGCAGCCGTTGAAGGCGTTGCGTTCTACAACCTTTGCCGCGGGCAAATTGATTTTTTCTATACCCGAGTCTTCAAGCACCGAGCCGGTTACGGTTTCAAGAGACGCAAAAGAAGCGTAGGAAAGGCGTACAGTCTTGCCGAAGGCGTTTGAGCCGACGGAGGTAAGCTTGTCAAAAATGACCTGCGAAAGGCTTACGCAGTTGTAGAATGCCAGCTTCTGAATTGCCGTAACCTTAGGCGCATTTATTTCACGCAGGTTTATATCGGAGTAGAAGGCGGAATTTCCGATTGAAAGTACACCGGGAGCATTGACATAGCGCAGTCTCTGTGCCATGTAGAAGCCGTATTCGGGTATTGCCGTGACTCCCTCTGGCAGAGAGATTCCCATGATTTCGGACTCTCCGAATGCCGAGGATGCGACGCCGGTGACCTTTATGCCTTTTACGGTGTCACGTATAATTATATCCCGGAATGAGCCGCTGTATTCGGTTATTACACCGGCTGAGTTTATTTCAAGCGCACTGTCGGGAGCGTAATTCAGTATTCTGTAGAACGCGGTGACGTGTCTGCTCGGAAAGCTGTCCGCAGAAAAAGCGGCGGCGGAAAGCTTTGTGTAATCTGAAACAGTTACCGGAGCCGTATACAGCTTGCCGGTGCTTGGGGTGGGTATGCTGCCATCGGTTGAATAATATATTTTCGCGTTTGCGTCCGCGCAGGACATGCTCACCTTTATTGCGCCGGTAAAGGTTCCGCTGTTGATACTCAACACGGGAGAGGGGAGCCTGTCAGTGTCCAGCGCGTCATAGACGCACAGCACACCGCTTCCGGCATAGCTGAGTCTTGCGGGATTGTCAAGGGCGTTTGCGCTGTCCTTGAGCCTTGCCTGAATGTCATAGGGTGAAATATCGGGAGACACACAGCGCATCACCGCGGCGGCGGCAGAGACAAACGGTGTCGCCATGGAGGTGCCGTCGAGTGAGGCGTAGGAGTTGTTGAGATATGTGCTTACTATCTCCTTACCCGGTGCGGCAATGTCGACGCAGTTTCCGTAGTTTGAAAAGGTTGTAACGGCATTGAACGAGTTGCATGCCGCAACGGTGATTACGTCCGCGATTCGTGCGGGTGTGAGAAGGTCGGCGTTGGCGGACTCGTTGCCTGAGGCGGCGGTTACGCAGATACCGCTTTTTAGGGCGGATTCGATAAATCCGTCGACCGGGCTTTCTACACTGTCATCCGACAGGCTGAGGTTTATTACATCAACTCTGTCGGCTGTTGCCGCAGCTATGCCGGAGCAGAGAGCGGAGATTGTGCCGTAGCCGCTTGAGTCGAGAACCTTATAGCCCTTGACCTTTACATTTGCCGTGGTGTTGTCAACAATGATTCCGGCAACATGTGTGCCGTGTCCGTTGTCGTCCTTTGCACTGTCGGCGGTGCCTGTGGAGCTGTAATTGTGTGTGCTGGGAATTATCCTGCCTGCAAAGAATTCATGGGTTTCCTCAACCCCGGAGTCAACAATCGCAACTATGACCTCAGCCGGAGTCAGGCTGCCGGATATATAAGTGTTTGCAATGTCAAAGCCGCACAGAGCGGAGCCCCATGAGAGATGGCCGTCCGAAAGCACCGGAGCTGCAGCAGCCTTCACCTGTGCACCGAAGTTTTCAGTGGTTTTTTCGAGTGATATTATCTTGTCGGGAGCAACACATTGCGTTGCTCCGAGTTTTTTATAGTATTCATACGCTGCTTTTGCATCGGAAACCGTGGCATACTGGAAGATATGCACATTTTCAAAGCCCTCAACTCCGGCAACGGCGCCCATGGAGTTTACCGCTCCGTCAGCTCTGAGTATCAGCCTTTTCAATGCAAAATCGGCATCGGACGAAGCCGTGTCATCCTGTGAGGCTGCATCGGCTGAGTATGCCTGTACGCCTACAGTGCTTCTTGTACTCTCGTAGACGGATTTCAAATCTCCGTCATATTCCGAGGCAAGGCTTGTGCACAGCCTGGCAAATTCCGCCGCGCTTATCGGTGCGGCAACCGGCATGGCAATGCCTGCCGCCGCGGGAGAAATCACCGACAGCACAAGCAAGCATGTGATGACAAAAGATAAAAGCTTTTTCATAATAAATCAATCTTCCTTCGAGGTTTTATCGGCAGAAGCGCCGGTATCTATAACCTTTGCGGCTCTCTGTTTTGCAAGACCGATAATCATTTCATCCTTGAGCTTGCCGGTTACATTAAAGAACATGAGCGTGACAGCCTTCATGGTTCTGCCGATAGCGGGGGCGAGGGTGAACACCGTCCATATTGCGCGCAGCATTCTCTCATCGGTCTGAGGAATTACAACGCCGTGAGAGTTCAGCAGAGGCTGATATCTTATTGCAGCAATAATCAGACCGCTGAGTATAGTTGAGATATTGTTCGTTATAAGTCCTATGTAGCCCATTGCGGCGGTCATCATGCCTTCGTTTCTTATTCCGGTTTTCCATTCGACATAGTCATACATATCACCCTGAAGTGCCGTGCTGCAATAGCGCTGTATGCTGTTGAGCGCGCCCGCCATGGTGAGCATAAACACAAGCCATACGAGATTTACCATTGTATTCTTGGTCGGAGCGTAGCCGACAAGGTACATAATGAAGTAGACAACGCCGCAGTAGCCGTATGAGAAAACGGCGAGATTGCGAAGACCGATTTTTTTGGTGAGCTTTGTTGCAAACGGGAGGACAAAGTAGCTCGGAAGGCCTGTGAAAAGTCCGACGATTGCGCCGTTTGAAAGCTTGCCGGTGCAGTTGAGCCAGAAATAGTTTTGCACCGAACCGCCGACACCCTTGCCGAGTCCGAAGAAGTTTTTAATCAGCAGCACCCACATCGGACGGCAGGAGGAGACCTGCTTGACAGAGCGCCAGACGCTGACCTTCTTCATATCCTCTCTCGATGAGAGCGGCACCCTCTCCTTGAGGGTGAAGAAGCCGTATATGCGGAACGCCACAACGCAGATTATGAATACGAATGCGCCGCCCATGTATATGTATCTTGTCGGTATTGTTCTGGGAAGATAGTCCACAAAGAATGGGAATATCGACGGCAGCCACACTCCGGTGAGGTCAACATACGCATCGGTGGCAATGAGCTTGTTGCGTTCGTTGATATTCGGGGTGAGGTTGAAAAGTATAGCGGTGTATGCGGGGGAGTAGAACGAGCCTGCAATTGAGCCTATATAGGATATGATTGCAAACAGAACAAATATAGTGGTTTGCGTCATGCCGCCCGGAAGAATCCATGGCGCGAGGGTGGATATAAGCCACAGCGGCAGTGTAAGGATAAGATACGGACGCACTCTGCCCCAGCGAGTACGCGTGCGGTCGATTATCGGACCGGATATTGCGTTGTCGAAGGTGTCGAGAATGCCGCATACGGTGCTGGCAAGACTTAATGTGACGGGGTTTGCGCGAAGAAAGGTTGTGTTGAAGAAGAAGGAGTTTGCCCCGTTAAAGGTTTCCCAGTTCTTATCCCCGAAGCCGGAGATGATGTATGCCGCCATCTCCTTGGGTGAGAGATAGTTTTTAGTCTGATATTTCAGCTGCCTTTCGAGTGCTTCTTCGCTTATTTCGTTATGCTCATTTGTTTGAATATCTGCAGCGGGATTTTTTGCCATATACTCATTCTCCTCATCGGTTGCAAAATGTCAGATAGTATAACGGTATAACTATACATTATATTATTATATAGTGCCTTGACTGTTTTTGCAAGAGGCAAATCCGAAATTCACGTATTGCATTTACAGATGACATTTGATAAAATAAAACACGAACAAAAAAATTTAGAAATTTTTGAAAAATCATCAAACCTTTTTCCGGATTTTGCGTCTTTGGTAGTGTAAGCCCGAAAAAACACAGACGAAAAGGAGATTTATTATGAACAGAAACGATATTTCCGCAGTAACCTCACTTGTGAAGATGGCGCAAAACGGCAGCGACGAGGCGTTTTCAGAGCTTTATCGCATATACGGCGGCAAGGTTTGCTGGTTCGTCATGAAGTATGTCGGGAATAAGGAGGACGCCGAGGATATCACTCAGGAGATATTTTTCGGAGCGTATAAAAATCTCGGCACGCTCAAGGAGCCGGCGGCGTTTGAACGGTGGCTTTTCATGTCGGCGTCCAATCGTTCAACCTCGTTTTTAAGGAATAAGAAGCCGCAGACGCTTGAGCTTGAGCCGGATGAAAATCCGGACGGCACACAGTTTGACGCGCTCAACGCCGAGGATGAGGCGGCAAGACAGGCAGACCCGTCGCAGGCTGTGGCGGACAGCGAGACGCGCGAGGCGGTGAACGGCCTGATTGAAGCACTGCCCGACAAGCAGCGTTCAAGCGTGCTGATGTTTTATTTTGCGGATTTGAGCATAGCGGACATAGCCGCGCTTGAAGGGGTGTCCGAGGGAGCGGTAAAGAACCGACTGTTTCAGGCTCGCGCATCAATGAAGAGGGACGCGCAGGAGCTTGAGAGCAAGGGCTGCCGTCTTCGCGGTGTGCTTCCGTTCTTGCCTGTTGTTATGGAGGGCGCGGCGGAGTCGGTTACAGCTCCGGCGGTTGCATCGTTTTCGGCACTTGCGGCGGCAGAGGCGGCAGCGGTATACGCTTCGGCGGTTGTACCCGCGGCAGGAGCAGTAGGTACGGGCGCAGCGGCGGCAGGTGCAGGTGCAGCGGGAGCGGCAGGTGCAGCGGGAGCAGTCGGCACAGGTGCGGCTGTTGTAGGGGCAACTGCCGTAAAGGCGGGCATATTCGCCTCGGTGGGCGCAAAAATAATAGCGGGAGTCGCAGCGGCGGCTGTTGTGATAACCGGAACAGCCGTGGGCGCAACGGTTGTAAAGAAGAATAAAAGCGAAGCAACAACGACCACAAACCTGTCGGAAACCCAGGCGGTGGGCGGAAATACACAGGAGGGCTTAACAGATGTTTCCGATACTACGCAGCCGGTAACCGAGCTCACCCTTGAGGGGATTTCTTTTGAAGGCACATGGTATTGGTATAATCTATCAGAAGACCGTGAGGGGCTGGAATGGGGAAACATAAAATTCGGCCGCAACATGGAATATGAACTGTACGATATGGGCGGACCGTTTATTGAGAGAACCGTTCCGTCAGAAAAGGCAACGCTGTGTTTTGGGAATTTTTACAATGATGAAGGTCAAATGATTTTAGATGGAAATCTTTATAACCCCGCCCGCAGCGGACATGACTCAAGCGGAAAATATGAAATAAAAAAGGATAAAATTGTTTTTCATGAAACTTATTGTTTCGAGGGCATTGATAAGGAAACTGATGAACATTACACCGTCCGCGCGGAAATTGTTGATAAGGATCATATAAGGCTTGTTGCAGATGACAAAAAAGCTGAAAACTTTATTTATCAAGAGATACTTTTAACAAGAGAGGGCGCACAGGATAAAAATGCCTCGGTTGAAGGAACTACCGTTATAACCAAGGTAGAGAACGAAGTATTTACTGTTGCTATGGAATGCAACTATGCACCCTACAACTGGCTGCAATCCGATGCTTCAAACGGAGCTGTAAAAATAAACGGAACAGACAGATATGCAAATGGCTACGATGTTATGATTGCAAAAAAAATCTCTGAAGCAAACGGTTGGAAGCTTGAAATAGTACGCCTTGATAGGGCGGCATTTGTTCCGGCGCTAAAAAACGGAAAGGTTGATGCTGTTATTTCCGGACAGCAGATAACGACAGCACTTTCAAATCAGGTTGATTTTGCAGAGCCCTATGCGTATACAGACATCGTTTGTGTAACCCAAAAAAACAGCCGATTTGCCTCTGCAACAAAACTTTCGGAGCTGGACTCCGGTATCTGTGCCATAGAGGAAGGAACCGCATGCTATGACAGATGCTTCAATTCTAATATTGGAAATATCCAGTTAAATGCCTGCTCAGCCGCTTCGTATTTGTTTGTAGAACTTGCGTCAGGTAGTGTTGATTTTGTTTTTACAGACAGACGCACTGCGCAAACGATTCTCCCGGAGTATTCTAATATGGTTATACTTGAGTTAAGCGTCTTTGAGGGCAATAAAAACAATGTGGGGCTTGGAATTATGGTAAATAAAGGTAATACTGAACTTAAAGACGATATCAATAATGCAATATCGGGAATGGGCAAAAGCAGCTTTGATTCGCTTATGGATAGTGCTGTAAAAATTATGCCATCTTAAAAATCATCACAACCGCAAAACGGCACCGGAGCTTCGGCTTCGGTGCCGCTTATATTCTGCGCAGGAGCGGCTCGACGCGCATTGCAAACCGGACATTTGCCGCAGATAGGCCTACGGTATCCGCCCGACGGTGAATTTTGCTTCATTTTTTATTTTTTTGCCCGAAAAGCATTGCCTGTTGTTGATTTTTGGTGCATAATGAATACATATTGCTTTTGGAGGTTATGATTATGAGCGAACCGGTATATGCAATGGCGTTTGACATCGGAACCACGGGCGTAAAAACCTGTCTTTTCGAAATAGGCAAGACTCTGAAGCTCGTAGCGGCGGCATCGGAGGGCTACAAGCTTTATGTTTTCCCGGACGGAGGAGCCGAACAGGACCCCGATGAATGGTGGAGCGCAATATGCTCAACGTGCAAGACTGTTCTTGAACAGAGCAAGACCGACCCGGCAAAAATCTCCGGAATCTCCTTTTGCTCTCAGATGCAGGGTGTGGTGCTTGTCGATAAGGACGGCACTCCTGTGCGCCGCGCAATGAGCTATATGGATCAGCGCGCAAGAGAGGAGCTAAAAGAGGGTATAGCTCACGGCTTCCAGATTGCCGGAGCGAATGTGCCCAAGCTTCTCAAATCACTTCAGATAACCGGCGCTGTGGCGGCGAGCGTAAAGGACCCGGTGTGGAAATACAAATGGGTTGAAAAGCACGAGCCGGAGAACTTCAAGCGCGTGTATAAATGGCTTGATGTAAAGGAATACATAATCTGCCGTATGACCGGTGAGTTTGTTATGACGCCGGATTCGGCGTTTGCCGTGCTCCTCTATGATATAAGAAAAGGCAAAGAGGGCTTCAGCAAAAAGATGTGCGATATGCTCGGCGTAAATCCGGAGCATCTTCCGCAGATTAAAAAGTCAACCGACAAGGTCGGCGAAATAACCGAAAAGGCTGCGTCGGAGCTTGGGCTCAAGGCGGGCACAGCGGTTTTCGGCGGCGGCGGAGACGCATCTCTTATAGGTGTCGGAGCAGGCGCGGTGGCTCTCGGCGACACTCACATATATTCCGGAACCTCCGGCTGGGTGTCCACGGTTGTTGACAAGAGCGTTGTCGATGCCGGAGCCATGATAGCGGCAATAGTCGGCGCGGACGAGGGCAAATTCAACTATTTTGCCGAGCTTGAAACCGCAGGGAAATGCCTTGAATGGGTCAAGGACCATCTTGCCCTTGACGAGATAGGAATATATCTTGAAAAAAAGCATATAACGGACGGCTTTGAAACCGCCTATACCAGCCTTTACGACTACATGACGGACGTAATGCGCAAGGTTCCCGCAGGCTCCAACGGCGTTATATTTACCCCTTGGCTTCACGGCAACCGTTGCCCCTTTGAGGACCCGAACGCGAGGGGAATGTTCTTCAATATAAGCCTTGAAACCGGCAAATCCGAGCTTATCCGCGCAGTAATCGAGGGCGTTTGTTATCACCTGCGCTGGTTCATCGAAGCGGAGGACAAAAAGGTAAAAAGCTCCGATGTCGTACGCTTCGTGGGCGGCGGTGCTCTTTCCGACCTTACCTGCCAGATACTTGCCGATTGCACGGGTAAGACGGTCGAGACGGTTGAAAACCCCCAGAACGTCGGCTCAATGGGCGCGGCGGTGCTTGTGGCGGTCGGACTCGGCTTGTGCCCCTCCCTTCAGGAGACAAAGTCCTTTATTCCGGCGGTAAAAACCTTTAAGCCGGACATGAAGAACAAGGCAGTCTACGACAAATATTATGAGGTTTATAAATCTCTCTACGCGGCAAACAAGAAAAATTTTGCTGCGCTTAACGGATAAATCCCTTTATTTGTGTAAAAATACGTAAACTTTGGTTATTTCTCTTGAAATCGTCCGTCACATTTGATATTATCTATATAATTCAAATGAATTTTCAGACGTCAACTTTATTATGAATTCGGAGGGAAAACGCGTTATGAATATTGCTCTTCTGGCACACGATTCAAAAAAAGAGCTCATGACTCAATTCTGCATAGCATATTGCGGAATTCTCAGCAAGCATTCTTTGTGCGCCACGGGAACTACGGGCAAGCTTGTGTCCGATGCCACGGGGCTTCACATCCTGCGTTTTCTCAGCGGTTCGCAGGGAGGAGACCAGCAAATCGCCGCACGTATAGCGTGTAACGAGATAGATTTGCTGCTCATGTTCAGGGACCCTTTGAATCCTAAGCCGGACGAGCCCAACGAGGCGAATCTTCTCAGGCTTTGCGATGTTCATAATATTCCGGTTGCAACAAACATTGCAACTGCGGAATCGCTTATCCACGGTCTTGACCGCGGAGATCTTGACTGGCGCGATATTGTAAATCCGAAAAAGCCCCTTTGACAATCTGTTTACGGGCGGTTTTATACCCGCCCGTTTGTTTTTATCAATATTATGAAAGGCAGCGATACCGCATACGGGGGTGTCGCGCACCGGTTTTATGGAACTTGTGACAAGAGCTATAAAGGGAACAAAGGACGTGCTTCCCTCGGAAAGCTATAAAAATCAGTATATAGAAAGCACGGCAATGGGCGTTGCGGATTGCTTCGGCTACGGTGAAATACGTACGCCGGTGTTTGAGCATACCGAGCTTTTCAACCGCTCCGTAGGTGACACCACAGACGTTGTGCAAAAAGAGATGTATACCTTTGACGACAAGGGCGGACGCTCAATAACCCTGCGTCCGGAGGGTACAGCCGGTGCCGTGCGCTCGTTTCTCGAAAACGGACTTTTCAATGAACCGCTTCCGCAGAAGATGTCATATCTGACCTCTTGCTATCGCTATGAGAAGCCGCAATCCGGCAGGTACCGTGAGTTTCATCAGTTCGGTGTTGAGTGCATAGGCGCAGCCGATGCCGCCGCGGATGCCGAGATAATTTCGCTTGCCGTTCAGGTTTTTGATATGCTCGGCGTTGAGAATCTTTCGCTTGAAATAAACTCGATAGGCTGTCCGGAGTGCCGTAAAAAGTATACAGCGGCGCTCAGGGAGTATTTTGAGGGTCACAAGGGAGAGCTGTGCGAGACATGTCTGTCGAGGCTTGAGCGCAATCCCATGCGCATCCTCGACTGCAAAAGCCCGGTTTGCTCGGAGATAAGTGCCGGCGCTCCGGTGGTGCTCGACTATATATGCGATGACTGCCGCGCGCACTTTGAGAGCCTCAAGGGCTTCCTTGAAGCGCTGGAGATAGATTATACAGTAAATCCTCAGATAGTCAGAGGGCTTGACTATTACACACGCACGGTGTTTGAAATAATCTCAAACAACAAGGACACGCAGGGGCTTGTCTGCTGCGGCGGCGGAAGATACGACGGACTTGTCGGGGAGCTCGGAGGCCCTTCGCTTCCGGCTTGCGGCTTCGGTATGGGGCTTGAGCGCGTCAGACTTATAATGGAAACCGCGGATGTGCCCTTCCCGGAAAAGACGCGGACAGACCTGTTCCTCGCCTCAATGGGCGAAAAAGCGAATGTGCTTGCCGCAAAAATCGTGTCGGATTTGCGCTTTGACGGCGTACGTGCCGATTTTGAGCTGTGCGGACGCTCGGTCAAGGCACAGATGAAATTTGCCGGAAAGACCGGGGCGCACTACACTGCGGTAATAGGTGACGGCGAGATTGAGTCGGGCGAAATCGTACTGAAAAACATGGACGACTCAAGCACTCAGACCGTACCTCTCGAAGGCTTTCAGGAGGAGTTTTCAAACATCCTCATTCAGGGTGTTCTCTCCGATATGAATCAGGCCAACGCGGAAGATTTTGATATAAAGCTCTGAAAGGGTTGTGATATATAATGGATAACATGTCCGGACTTAAAAGAACCGACTATTGCGGAACTCTTCGCGCATCCGATATCGGCAGGCGAGTGGTTGTGTGCGGCTGGGTGCAGCGTCAGCGCGACCTCGGCTCATTGATTTTCGTGGATTTGCGTGACCGCACGGGAATACTTCAGCTCGCATTTGACGAGAGCACCGAGAAGGAAGTTTTCGATAAGGCTTTTTCCGTGCGCGGTGAATATGTTCTCATGGCTGCAGGCACGGTGCGTGAGCGCTCGTCGAAAAACCCGGAAATCCCCACGGGCGATATTGAAATTGAGGTTGATGACCTCAGAGTGCTTGCGAAAAGCGAGACGCCTCCGTTTGAAATTGTCGAAAACAGCACAACCGGAGAAAACACACGTCTTAAATACCGTTATCTTGATTTGCGCCGCCCGGATTTGCAGAAGAATATACTTTTCCGCCACAAGATAGCAAAGGTTACAAGGGACTATTTTGATGAGAACGGCTTTGTCGAAATAGAGACTCCCATGCTTATAAAGTCCACTCCCGAGGGTGCAAGGGACTTTCTTGTTCCCAGCAGGATTCATAACGGAACCTTTTATGCGCTGCCGCAGTCGCCTCAGCTTTACAAGCAGCTGTCCATGGTTGCGGGCTTTGACCGCTATATGCAGATTGCGCGCTGCTTCCGTGATGAGGATTTGCGTGCCGACCGCCAGCCCGAATTCACACAGATAGATATTGAAATGTCCTTTGTTGACATGGAGGATGTGCTCGCCATGGGCGAGGGCTACATCAGCCGCGTTTTCAAAGAGGTGCTTGGGGTTGACGTTGCTCTTCCTCTTCCCAGGCTCACATATAACGAGGCAATGGAGCGCTACGGCTCGGACAAGCCCGATACCCGCTATGCAATGGAAATATTCAACCTTGATGATATAGCCGGAAGCTGCGGCTTCAGCGTTTTCTCTTCTGCGGTTTCAGGCGGCGGCACAGTCAGGGGCATCACCGTTGAAAACGGCGCATCGGTTTTCACCCGCAAGGAGATAGACAAGCAGACCGAAATCGTCAAGGGCATCGGCGCAAAGGGGCTTGCCTGGATACGTCTTACTCCCGACGGCATGACCTCATCCTTCGGCAAATTCCTCTCCGAGGAGGAGATGAACGCCTTGCTTGAGCGTTCGGGTGCAAAAACGGGCGACGTTGTGTTTATTGTTGCGGACGCAAAGAAAAACACCGCACTTTCGGTGCTCGGCCTTTTGAGAGCGGACTGTGCGGCAAGAATGAACATAATACCCAAGGATAAGTATAACCTGCTTTGGATTGTCGAGTTCCCGTTCTTTGAGTGGGACGAGGAGGCGGGGCAGTTCGTTGCGATGCATCACCCCTTCACCTCTCCGCTCGATGAATGCCTTGAATATCTTGAGAGCGATAAGGCCGCTGTCCGTGCGAAGGCGTACGACATGGTGCTCAACGGAATAGAACTTTCAAGCGGTTCAATACGTATAACCGACCCCGTGCTTCAGAAAAGAATGTTCAATCTTCTCGGCTTGTCCGACGAGGTTGCCTACCGTAAATTCGGCTATCTCACGGATGCGTTTAAATACGGCGCACCGCCGCACGGCGGCATGGGCATAGGACTTGACAGGCTTGTCATGCAGATGCTCGGCTGTGAATCCTTGCGCGATGTTATTGCTTATCCCAAGCTTCAGAATGCCTCCGAGCCCATGACGGATTGTCCGGCGGAGGTTGATGAAATACAGCTTAACGAGCTCGGAATAGGCCTTGTAAAGAACGACAAATAAACGCATTTCAAGAAAAGTCTTGAAAAACTGTATGAAATAGTATAGAATGAAAAGGTAAACATAAAATATCGGAGGAATAACTTATGGTATCAGCAGGCGATTTCAGAAACGGCGTAACCTTTGAGATGGAAGGCAATGTCTATCAGATAATTGAATTTCAGCATGTAAAGCCCGGCAAGGGCGCCGCATTTGTGCGCACGAAAATCCGCGACGTCATCGGCGGCAGCGTGACAGAGCGCACCTTCAACCCGTCCGACAAGTTCCCCACCGCGTTCATTGAGAGAAAGGATATGGAGTATTCATATCAGGACGGCGCTCTCTATTATTTCATGGACCCCGAAACCTATGACATGATTCCCATTGACGCATCCCAGACGGATGACAATTTCAAGTTTGTCAAGGAGAACATGGTTTGCAAAATCCTTTCCTACAAGGGCAATGTCTTCGGCGTTGAGCCGCCCACGTTCGTAACCCTTCAGGTCACAAAGACCGACCCCGGCTTCAAGGGCGACACCGCCACGAATGCCACCAAGCCCGCCGTTCTCGAAACCGGCGCTGAAATCAAGGTTCCTCTTTTCATCGACGAGGGTGAAATGATAAACGTTGATACGCGTACCGGCGAGTACATGAGCAGAGCATAAAATAAAATTATGGAGGTAACAACCATGACAATTACCGAAAAGGTATCCTATCTTAAAGGCCTTGCAGACGGTCTCGGACTCGACAAGGACGCAAAAGAAACCAAGCTTTTCAATTCCATCATTGATATTCTCGGCGACCTTTCTCTCTCGGTTGCGGACCTTGAGGATGATGTTGACGAAATCGTTGAGCAGCTTGACGCTGTTGACGAGGACCTCAGCGACCTTGAGGAGTTCGTATATGACGACTGCGACGACGAGTGCGGCTGCTGGGATGATGACGAGGAGTGCTACGAGGTTGAGTGTCCGAGCTGCGGCGAGATTATATATCTCGACGAGGATATGCTCGATGAGGACGAAATCGAATGCCCGAGCTGCGGCGAGACTCTTGAACTCGATATAGAGTGCGACGGAGATTGCGACTGCTGCTGCGACGACGCAGACGACGAATAAGCCTCCGGCAAAAAAACACTTTACAAATCGGTTCTTCTGTGTTACAATACACAGGCTGTTTCGGCAATTCGGTATATTGAGTAAACGTCTTGAGGCGTGTTCACCTGCTTTATACTGAGCTGCACGAAAAAAACATTATGAGGTGAAAGACATGACAAATGAAGAAAAGTCCGCAATAATCAAAGAGTATGCAACCCATGAGGGCGACACCGGTTCACCGGAAGTCCAGATAGCGGTTCTTACCAAGCGCATCAATGACCTTACCGAGCATCTCAAGGTCAACAAGAAGGACCATCATTCCCGCAGAGGTCTGCTCAAGATGGTCGGTCACAGAAGAAACCTTCTCGCATATCTCCAGAAGAAGGACATTGAGCGTTATCGTTCAATCATAGCAAGACTCGGTATCCGTAAGTAATACGGTGTTAAGGCAGACGGGCTTTATTCCCGTCTGCCTTTATGTTTTTAATTCCGTTAATCATCGGCTGTGCCTGCAGCTTTAGCGATGAATAGAGGGCTTTCGCGAAAGCCTTGTATTTATTGCTAAACGCAAGCCTTGCCGTTGAAATATAAAGCAAAAAGAGGTAAAAAAATGTTTGAAAATTTCAGAAAGTTTGAAACGACGATAGCCGGACGTCCCTTCGTCGTGGAGACAGGTAAGCTTGCACAGCTCGCAGGCGGCGCGTGTCTTGCGCGCTACGGCGAAACAGAGGTGCTTTGCACGGCAACAATGGCTGCAAAGCCGCGTGAGGGTGTGGATTTCTTCCCGCTTTCCGTCGATTTTGAAGAGAAGCTCTATTCCGTGGGCAGAATCCCCGGCTCCTTCCAGCGCCGTGAGGGCAGAGCGAGCGAAAAGGCAACCCTTGCTTCTCGCGTTATCGACCGTCCCATCCGTCCGCTTTTCCCCAAGGACATGCGCAATGATGTCGGCGTGGTCGCAACGGTTATGTCCGTTGACCCCGACTGCTCGCCCGAAATAACCGCAATGCTCGGCGTATCTGTTGCTATCTCCATCTCCGAAATTCCGTGGGACGGCCCCATTGCCGGTGTATCCCTCGGTTATGTTGACGGTGAGTATGTAATAAATCCCACCGAGGAGCAGAGAGAGAAAACTCAGATGACCGTGACAGTCGCATCCACGGAAAGCCTTGTTGCAATGATTGAGGCGGCGGCAAATGAAATCCCCAATGATGTTATGTATAACGGCATCATGTTCGCCCACGAGGAGAATAAGAGGATAGTCGAATTCATAAAGGGCATCAGAGACGAAATCGGCAAGAAGAAGATAGACTTCCCGTCGAATGACCCCTCCGAGGAGCTTTATGAGGCTGTAAAGGCCATGGCGATAGATGATGTCAAGGCAGCCCTTGACACCGATGACAAGCGCATTCGCGACGAGCGCCTCAAGCCCATATATGAAGCGGTTCACGCAAAGCTTGACGAGCAGTTCCCCGATGAGGCAATAAAGATTGACGACTGCATGTACAAGCTTCAGAAATATATCGTTCGCCGCTGGCTTCTTGATGACGGCAAGCGCGTTGACGGCAGAGGTCTTGACCAGATTCGTCCTCTTGCAGCAGAGGTTGACATTCTCAGCCGCGTACACGGCTCCGGTCTCTTCACCAGAGGTCAGACTCAGGTTCTCACAATAACAACTCTCGGCACCTCACGCGATGCCCAGCTTCTTGACGGCATTGACAACGAGGAGCAGAAGAGATATATGCATCATTACAACTTCCCGTCATACTCCGTGGGCGAGACAAAGCCCTCAAGAGGACCCGGAAGACGTGAAATCGGTCACGGCGCTCTCGCAGAGAAGGCGCTGCTGCCCGTAATTCCCTCGCTTGAGGAGTTCCCCTACACCATCCGCCTTGTTTCCGAGGTTGTTTCCTCGAACGGCTCAACCTCTCAGGGCTCCGTATGCGGTTCGACGCTTTCGCTCATGGCGGCAGGCGTACCGATAAAGGCTCCCGTTGCAGGTATCTCCTGCGGACTTGTTTCCGAAGGCGAGCGCTTCATAACAATGGTTGATATTCAGGGTCTTGAGGACTTCTTCGGCGACATGGACTTCAAGGTTGCCGGCACAAAGGCGGGTATAACCGCCATTCAGATGGACCTCAAGGTGCACGGTCTTACTCCCGCAATAATCAAAGAGGCTCTTGAAAAAACCTATACCGCAAGATGCTATATTCTTGATGACGTTATGCTTCCCGTTATCCCCGAGCCGCGCAAGGAGCTTTCAAAGTATGCGCCCAAGCTGCTCTCCACGAAGATTGACACCGACAAAATCGGTGACGTCATCGGCAAGCAGGGCAAGGTCATCCAGAAGATATGTGCGGAATGCAACTGCAAAATCGATGTTGAAGAGGACGGAACAATATTTGTTACCGCTCTCGACCTCAATGACGCGCAGCGTGCTCTCGACATCATTGATACAATCGTCAAGGATCCCGAAATCGGTGCGATATACAAGGGCGTTGTCACCCGTGTTGAGGTATACGGCGCATTTGTCGAAATCGCTCCCGGCAAGGAGGGACTTGTTCACATCAGTCATCTCGATGTCAAGAGAACCGAAAAGACTCAGGATTGCGTAAACGTCGGCGATGAAGTCATCGTAAAGGTGCTTCCTCCGGACGAGCCGGGCGGAAAGCTCAAGCTCTCCCGCAGGAACGCACTCATAGAGGTTGAAGGTCTTGTTCCCGAAAACGAGATTTCAGACGCTCCCCGCCGTCCCGCTCCCCGCAGAGACTTCCGCGGCGGCGACAGACGTCCCAACAGAAACTGAATAAATCACTTAAAGCCTTTCGCACCGCAAGGTTCGGAAGGCTTTTATTCTGAAAAATCAGCTTCGGAGAAATAAAAATGAATTTAACTGATATTTTAACCCTGCTCGGAGGAGTGGGAATGTTCCTGTTCGGAATAAGAACGATGGGCGACGGTCTGGAAAATGCCGCCGGCTCAAAGATGAAAAATCTTCTTCAGATACTTACAAAAAACCGTTTCCTTGCCGTTACTGTGGGCTTTGCGGTGACTGCTGTAATTCAAAGCTCCGGAGCGACAACGGTCATGGTTGTCGGCTTTGTCAACGCGGGGCTTATGTCACTTGCGCAGGCAGTCGGGGTGATAATGGGTGCGAACATAGGTACAACGGTAACCTCCGTGCTCGTGGCAATCAACTTCTCCTCGGTCGCGCCGGTTGCAGTATTTATAGGTGTGGCGCTCTCGCTTTTTACTAAGAAAAGTCTTACGAAAAACATAGGGCATATACTCATAGGCTTCGGCCTTTTGTTTGTCGGACTTTCCGCAATGTCCGACGCCATGTCCTCATTGAAGACCTACGAGCCGTTCACCTCGTTTATAGCGAGTGCCGCGAGCAAGCCGTTTTCGGGTATACTTATAGGCTTTATAATGACGGTTGTAATGCAAAGCTCATCGGCATCGGTCGGTGTGCTTCAGGCTCTTGCGATACAGGGTCTTGTTCCGATTGAGTTTGCGGTTTTTGTGCTGTTCGGTCAGAATATAGGCGCGGTTGTCACCACGCTTCTGGCAACGGTCGGAGCGAAAACCAATTCCAAGCGCGCGGCTGTAATACATCTGCTTTTCAATGTATTCGGAACGCTGGTGTTTATAGTTATAACACTTCTTACGCCGTACACTCAGATGCTCAAATCGCTTTCGGACGATACTGTTGCGCAGATAGCCATGGCGCATATAATTTTTAATGTTGTGTCAACTGTTGTGATGTTCCCGTTTGCAAATCTTCTTGTGAAGCTCTCATGTAAAATCGTGCCGGAAAAGAAGGGCAGTATTGAGAGTGCGCAGCGCTTTGAATTTATTGACGAGCGATTTCTCGGAACGCCTCCGTTTGCTGTTGCGCAGGCGGGCAGAGAGGTTGTGAGAATGGCGAAAATTGCACGGGACAACTTCTGCACAAGCGCAAGAGCGCTCATAAACCATAATGTTTCGGAAATCGACGGCGTGTTCGGAAACGAGGAGGTAATAAACTTCCTTAACCACGGTATAACCGCGTTTCTCGTTAAAATCAACGCACTTGAAATATCGGAGAAGGATTCAAGCTACATAGGCGCCCTGTTCCATGTTATCAATGACGTTGAACGTATAGGCGACCATGCGGTGAACCTTGCCGAGGCCGCCGAAAAAAGCAAAGCGAACGGTCTTACGGTGTCCCGGGAGGCGGAGCAGGAGCTTAAAAACCTGTTTAACGAGGTTATAACTCTTGTTGACAGGGCGATATTCGCCTTTGAAAACGGAGTGCTTGACGAAAAAGAGGGCAATGAGCTTTCCGAGCTTGAGGAGCATATAGATGACCTTGCCGTAGCGTGTCAGGATGCACACATATTCAGGCTCAACCGCAGTGAGTGCAATACGGAATCGGGAATGCTGTTTTTAAATACCATAACAGATTTTGAGCGCGTAGGCGACCATGCTATAAACATTGCATTCCTTACAAAAGATGCCTCTAAAATCAGACCGTGAAAAAAATATCAAAAAACCCTTGATTTTTTGATGAAAGTCTGTTAGTATAGTGCCGTTGCCCTATTTTTATGTATCAAAGGGAGGTGCAGTCACATGGCAAAGTGTGAATTCTGCGGCAAGGATGTTGCTTTCGGCATCAAGGTTTCTCACTCTCACAGGCGTTCAAACAGAACTTGGAAGCCCAACGTGAAACGCGTAAAGGCCGTCGTAAACGGTTCTCCTCGCAGAGTGTATGCCTGCACCCGCTGCTTGCGCTCCGGTAAGGTTACACGCGCAGTATAAGCGGAAATCAAAAGCAATATACAGGCAGAAAGCGTTCGCGTTTTCTGCCTTTGCTTTTATTTTTTTATAGGAAGTGTTATTAAGTATGTCCGATTTTGATGTTGTGCGTTCAAGACGCGGTACCGGCTCATATAAGTGGGATACCACAGTGGGAGAAGGCTTGCTTGAGCGGGGAGCATATCCTCTTTCGGTGGCCGATATGGAGTTTCGCACTCCGGCGGCTGTGCGTGAGGCGATAAAGGACTTTGCGGAAAGCGGTTTTTTCTGCTATACGGACGCGGACGGCGAATACCGAGACGCGGTGAGGGGCTTTATGTCGCGCAGACACGGCTGGAATATAGACAACGAATGGATAACCTGTACGGGCGGAGTGGTATGTGCCATAAATACGGCGGTTCGTGCGTTTTCGCAGCCGGGCGAGGGCGTAATTATTCAGACACCGGTGTATTACCCTTTCCGTACCGCGATTGAAAACAACGGCAGAAGGCTTTTTGAAAATCCGCTTGTCACGGACGCGGACGGCAACTATGTAATGAATCTTGCGGAGCTTGAGACGCTCGCTTCGCGGGACGACGTGAAAATGCTGCTGCTGTGCAGCCCTCACAATCCTGTGTGCAGGGTGTGGAGTGCATCCGAGCTGCGCGCTGTCGGAGATATATGTCTCAAAAACGGAGTGACGGTCATATCCGACGAAATACATTTTGACATAACGTCAAAGCCGCATACCGTCTTTACTCTTGCAGACCGCCGTTTTGCGCAGAACACCGTTATCTGCACCGCGGTTAGTAAAAGCTTCAACCTTGCGGGACTCGGTACCTCAAATGTTATAATAGAAAACGAGGCTTTGCGCGAACGCTTCCGCAAGGCTCTCGCTTCCGACGGCTATACATGCATAAACTGCGTGTCGCGTCCGGCGACGATAGCGGCATATACGCTGTGCGACGATTGGCTCGATGAGGTCAACGCATATATAGATGCTAATTTCGAGCTTTTATTTTCGTATGCGGAGCGTTTGCCCGGAGTGGAAATATGCAAAAGAGAGGGAACATATCTTGCGTGGCTTGATATGAGAGGACTCGGCTTCGGCTCCGATGAAGAGCTTGACAGCTTTCTGCAGCAGCAATGTCTGATTATTCCCGACCCCGGCTATTGGTTCGGCAAGGGCGGCAGCGGCTTTACAAGGCTGAACCTCGCCTCTCCGCGTCCCGCTCTTGAGGCGGCACTGGAAAGGCTTTCGGAAAAGCTGATGAAAAGATAAACGACATTTTTTCAAAAAAATGTATATTTGTGAATTTTAAGCGTGGTTTTCCGACACGTGTTGACTTTTTCGCTCCGCGGTGATAAGCTTTTTATATAATACGTACGGAGGCGAAGGGCATGAGAAAATCTTTTAAAATACTTTCCGTAATTTTTGCCGCGGTGCTTATTTTGTCGTGCGTTCCGTTTTCTGCTTCGGCGGCATACGGCAAATGGGTGGGCTCATGGAGCACCAGTCCTGTTGAAACATGTGTGGAAATAAAAGGAAATAAATTTTCCGATATTCTTATTGACAGTACGGTAAGAATATTTCTTCAGCCCACCATCAGCGGAAAGAGCGTACGGTTCAAATTTTCAAATCTCTACGGAGACAAGCCCCTGATAATAAAAAGCGCGTGTGTTGCGCGCGCGGATACATCCAAGGGGGACAAAAGCGCCGTTCTTCCCGAAACCGCAGTAGGACTTAGGTTTTCCGGCGGCATCGAATGTGTTGTGCCTCCGGGGAAATCGGAGTATTCCGACCCGGTAAGCTTTTCGGTAAAAGCGCTTGAATCCATAGCTGTAAGCTATTATGTTGAAGACGGCATCCTTATGAAAACGGGAGGTCTTGTCGGTGCGGAATCGTTTATGTGTCTCGGTAAGCATATAAATGACGCAAGCCTCGGCATAGCTGCGCCGCTTTCTCTGGAGGTTTCGGGACTTCGTATGAATACGGTTCCGTTTCTCACGAACATGGATGTGTACGCCGCTGATGACGCGTACTCAATAGCGATTATAGGCGACTCGACGGTCTGCAACGACATTCCGCAGCTGCTTGCAGAAAGGCTTGTGGAATCCGGAGTTGAAAACATAGGTGTGCTTCAACAGGCAATAAAGGGGAACCGGCTGCTTTATGAAGGCGTAGGCTTTCTGGGCAATCTGTACGGTGAGTCCGTAATGGACCGATTTTACCGTGATGCGATAAATCAGACCGGTGTGAAGAAAATATTCGTAAAAATCGGACTCAACGATATACTTCACCCGCGCACCGCAAGCATGGAGGGGAAAGCCCCGTATGCCTCGGTTGAAGAGATAATTGCCGGATATGAAAAGCTGTGTGAGCTTGCCCATCAGGGAGGCAAGGAAATATATTTCTTCACAAAAACGCCATGGAAGGGTTATACACGTGAAATTCTTTTCAGCAGCTCACCGGATCTTATCTGGTCTCAGGAGGCGGAGGATATGTGCAACCGCCTCAATGACTGGATACTTTCCAACAGTTTGGCGGATGGATATATTGACCTTGCGGCATTGCATGATGAGCTGGATCCGTCTGTATTTCCGGAGGGCTATTCGGTTGACGGTGTGCATCTGACTGAAAAAGCGCAGATAAAATTGGTTGATTTAATCCCCGAAAAGCTTTTCGACTTAGGCGAAAGGCATATAAAAACCCTTGAGGCAATAATCGCGGAACGGCTTGCACATTCGGATGATTCAAGCCAAAAGCCCGGAGAAACGCAGACGGGTACAGCTCAAATTATTCAACCTGTTACCGATATCGGTTCCGGTGCCGATAAGACGGATACTGTAAAAAATACGCAGACGAGCACTTCTGCCGATATCCGAACCGAAGCGACCGCTTCTTCAAATACGGAAGCTTTATCGGAGCAGACAACGTTGCCTGACGAAAAAACCGATTCCGAGCGCTCCCGTCGCGGAGTGATATATGCCGGGGTACTGTCGGCGGTACTGTTGATTGTTGTTGCAGTTATAATTGCTTTTTCAAAAAAGAAAAAGACAGTATAAATTTATATATTAGCCTGTTTTTCCCCTGCTGCAAGAGGGCATTTATGCTTGCCTGATGCAACAGGGGCTTCTTTTGCGTTTTTATAAAAAATTTTCTGATTTTATTGCCCATTTTGACCAAACAGCCGTTGACTTAAATTGTAATTTTTGTTAGAATAGTAGATACTTATAACCGGATTTTTTTTACACAAGGAGGTAATGAACTTTGACAGACGCAAAAACTCTGGCGTACATAAATATGTATGCTGTACTCGGCACTCTTGAAAACCTCTGTGAGCTTTCTCCCGAGGCGTCGGCGCTCATAGCCGGTGCAAAGCCCGTTTCCATAGGTTTTGAGGTAAAGGACGGTCCGTCCGCAACTATTTTCTTCAAAAACGGCAAGTGCCGTATGGAGCAGGGCGCGGATAAATGCGACGTAAAGCTGCCGTTTTCATCCCCTGAGAAATTCAACGGACTTATTGACGGAACGGTAACTCCCATTCCCTCGAAGGGCTTCACACACATCAAATTCCTTCTCAAGGAGTTCACGGCGCTTACGGATATGCTCAACAAGTATATGCGTCCCGAGCCGCAGGACCTTGAGGACCCTGAATTTTTCCGTGTGAGCACGACGCTTATGTTCTATACCATATCCGTGGCAATCTCGCAGATTGCAAACAATGACGACATCGGCAGGTTCAGCGCCGACCACATGGTTGACGGTGATATCAAAATGGCTGTCAAGGACGGCCCGGCAGCCACCATACGTGTAAGGAATCATCGCCTCATCACTGTAAAGAAGAATCCGGAGTCGCCCAGAGCGATAATGGAATTCGGCTCTATGGAGCTTGCGAGAGACCTGTTTGACGGCAAGGTAAATGCCGTTGCATGCATAGGCTCGGGTGAGATTTCCATGCGTGGCATGATTTCAATGCTTGACAACATGAACAGATTACTTGACCGTGTAGGTCTGTATCTTGCATAAGGAGAGGTGTGACAAAATGGCAATGAAAATAAACAAATATCCCAAATCGAGAGCGATGTTTGAACGCGCCGCTAAGGTCATTCCCTCGGGCGTTTACGGTCATCTCGGCCCGGCTGAGGGCAACTTTATTCCCGTTGATGCGTTCCCGCTTTTCGGCGAAAAGGCAAAGGGCTCGTATTTCTGGGATCTTGACGGCAACAAATTTATCGACTACATGTGCGCTTACGGTCCTAACGTTCTCGGCTACGGCGATGAGGATGTCGATGCTGCTGCTCTTGAGCAGATAAAGCTTGAAAACTGCACCACCTCACCCTCTCCTAAGATGGTTGAGCTTGCGGAGCTTCTTGTGGATACGGTTGCCTGCGCGGACTGGGCATTCTTCGCTAAAAACGGCGGAGATGTTACCACTCTTTCAATAATGACGGCGCGTGCCGCCACCCACCGCAAAAAGATAATCTTTGTCAATGGCTTTTATCACGGCGTAGCTCCGTGGTGCCAGAAGATTGACTATCCCGGAGTTCTTCCCGAGGATGTGGAAAACAACCTTTATGTTGACTGGAATGATTTCGCGGCTCTTGAGAAGCTCGTTGCCGAGAATGAGGGAGAGGTTGCGGCATTTATCGCTATGCCTTACCTTCACGGCAACTACTTTGACAATCAGCTTCCTGCGGACGGCTACTGGCAGAAGGTCAGAAAGCTTTGCACGGAAAAGGGTATTGTCCTTATAGTGGACGATGTACGCTGCGGCTTCAGACTTGACCTTGCGGGAAGCGACCATTTTTACGGCTTTGAAGCGGATCTTATCTGCTTCTGCAAGGCAATAGCCAACGGCTGGAACGTATCCGCCCTTTGCGGTAAGGAATATCTCAAGTCAGCTGTGAGCGGACTTTCCTATACCGGCAGCTACTGGCTGAGCGCTGTTCCGTTTGCGGCCGGTATAGCCTGCATAAATAAGATGAAAAAGCTCGACACCCCCAAGCTGTTCCGCGAAAAAGCGCTTACGCTTACCAACGGTTTGCGTGCCGCCGCCGCAAACAACGGATTTGATTTGGTTGTTTCCGGTGAGCCTGCGCTGTTCTATATGAGAATAGCCAATGAGGATACACTTATGCTTCATCAGGAGTGGATTGCGGAGTGCGTAAAGAGGGGAATCTTCTTTACAAGTCACCACAACCACTTCATGAATGCCTCGCTTTCCGACGACGACATCAAGCATACCATAGATGTTGCGGAGGATGCGTTTAAAGCTGTAAAGAAAAATCATCCCGAAATATAAAACGAACAGGAGGAAAACAATATGCCATTAACCAAGAAAGAATGGCTCGACCTCGAAAAGCACGCGCACGAGCTCAGAAATCTGTGCCTTGACACAACGTTCTGGGCGGGCAGCGCGCATATCGGCGGCGGCATGAGCGTAATGGATATGCTCGCAGTTCTTTACTACAAGTACCTTAACATCAAGGTGGAGGACCCTCAGTGGGAGGACAGAGACCGCTTCATCCTCAGCAAGGGTCACGCCGGTGTTGCGTACGCTTCTGTGCTTGTTGACAAGGGCTTTAACGACAAGGAACAGCTCAAAACCTTTAACCTTACCAACTCGAAGATGGGTATACATCTTGATTCCAACAAGGTTGTGGGTGTTGACGCTTCAACCGGCTCGCTCGGTCACGGACTTCCCATCGCAGTCGGTACCGCACTTGCCGCAAGAGTTCTCGGTAAATCATATATGACTTACTGTATACTCGGCGACGGTGAATGCGACGAAGGCTCCAACTGGGAAGCTGCAATGAGCGCTTCAAATTTCAAGCTCAACAACCTCATTTCGTTTGTCGACCGCAACGGCTGCATGATAGACGGTAAGACAGAGGACGTTATGAAGCTTGAGCCGTTTGCCGACAAATGGCGCGCTTTCGGCTTCATAGTCAAGGAAATTGACGGTAACAACATCAATGAGCTTTGCGAGGCTATTGATTTCGCTCTTGCAAATAAAACAGATTCGCCTGTTATGATAGTTGCCAACACCGTAAAGGGTATCGGCATCAAGAAGATGGCGGGCAATTACAAGTGGCACTACGGTGCGATAAATGAAGAGATGTACAATGAGTCCAAGAAGGACCTTGAGGAATTCTACAAGGAACGCTGCGCTCGCGCGGAAAAGGAGGGTGCTTAATCATGGGTGGAGGATTTGTTTATACGGCTGTTGAATCCACAGCTTTTTCTACCGCAGAATACTACGGCCAGACTCTCTGTGAGCTGGGTGCGGAGCATCCCGAAATAGTTGCTCTCACCGCAGACCTCGCAAGCTCAACCAAAATCGGTATGTTCGGTGACAAGTTCCCCGACAGATTTTTCAATGTCGGCATAGCCGAGCAGAACATGTTCGGCGTGGCAGCCGGTATGGCGAGAGCGGGCCTTGTGCCCTTCCTTTCGACCTTCTCCGTGTTTGCGTCTCTGCGCTCTGCGGATCAGCTGCACACCGACATCTGCTATCAGAATGTCAACGCTAAGATAATCGCAACACATTCCGGTACATCCTTCGGTCAGGCGGGTTCAACGCATCACGCAATATGCGACCTCGCGGTTGCCAGAGCCTTGCCGAATCTTACGGTTATTTGCCCGGCAGACGGCATGGAGACGGTCAATGCGGTTAAAGCGGCTTACGAGCACAAGGGTCCGGTTTATATCAGAATAAACCGCGGCTTTGACCGTACTCTTTATTCAAATACAGATTACGGCTTTGAGCTGGGCAAGGCGGTTGAACTCCATGAGGGCACCGACCTTACCATCATCGCCTGCGGCTCATGTGCCTTCCAGGCTCTCCAGGCGGCTATGTTCCTTGAGAACGCGGACGGTCTGAAAATCCGCGTGCTTGACATGCATACCATCAAGCCCATCGACAAGGAAGCGATTCTCAAGGCGGTCGGCGACACCCGCCGCATAATCACGGTTGAGGATCATAACGTTATAGGCGGACTCGGCTCTGCTGTTGCAGAGGTCATAGTCGAATCCGGCAAGGGCTGCGCATTCAAGCAGCTCGGCATACCGGATCAGTTCGCGCCCATAGGCTTGCACGAAGACATCATGTCCATCCTCGGCATTGACTCTAATGGTATCATTGAGGCAGTCCGTGAGGTTATGGGCAAGGACTTCGAGCTTGACGACAACTGGGACGACGAGGTGTAAGACCCGGAAAGGAGCAGCCATGGTAGCAAAAGAAGAAATTCTTACCAATAAAATATTTCTCAACGCGGTTTTGCCCTTGATAAAGGTCATCGCCAACGATGTTCCGTCGCTCAAAAAGAAGTTCGAGAACGCGCATGCCGTTATTCAGGTCAGCGCTCTTGACCCGGACGCACCCGACGGAAAGGTTGCAACACATTTCGTTGTAAACAGCGGAGAGTGGCTTG
>LFRM01061992.1_pt1 | contig 48354 bp, 47 predicted proteins | sample 618341 | NCBI WGS metagenome assembly LFRM01 (sample SAMN03654438, study PRJNA283298) | anaerobic digester metagenome | isolation source: pool of bioreactors CSTR01a, CSTR02a, and CSTR03a thermophilic anaerobic... | place: Denmark: Kgs. Lyngby | collected 2014-05-21 | reverse complement strand
TGCGACAGTGAGACAAGGGAGCCGTAATCACGGTACTGATAACTGGGTAGCGCCTTACCCTCAAGCTTAAGAGCCAATGCTTTATTTAAGAAACTAGCTTGCTGATGTGCTGTTGGCGGTGGCACATTTTTATCACTGCCTTCACTCAGTGGACACGCAGCGCAATCGCCTAAAGCGAAAATATCTTTATCCTGCGTGGCCTGTAATGAGCTATGCACCACCAGCTGATTAATACGATTAGTTTCCAGTCCGTCCAATTCAGTTAAAAATTTTGGCGCACGCACACCAGCAGCCCAAACTTTAAGCGACGCAGGAATAAATCCACCATCACGCGTATGCATACCTTCAGCGGTAATTTCTTCCACAGCTGCAGAGAGCTGAACTTGTACACCCAGCTTCAGCAATTGCTGATGCACTTCGCCGGCGACTTTCTCAGATAGAGCAGGCAAGACACGCGGCCCCGCTTCAATAATAGTAATACGCATATCTTCAGGTTTAATATTATCCAAGCCATACGCGGATAACTGCTGCGATGCATGGCGCAATTCTGCAGCCAACTCAACACCCGTCGCACCCGCACCGACAATGGCGATATTCACCGTATTGCCATCACTATCCTTAGCATGCGCGCTGAGATACTCACCCAGTAAGCGCCGATGAAAGTTAATGGCATGCTGTGGGCTAGGGTGCTAGGGTGCATTTTTATCTTTTGGAGCAGCTATTGTGAAATATGTATCATGTTTATTATTGTCGTTCTTACTGGGCCATACCGCTTACGCTCAAGATCCTGCGCCCGTTGCTGCGGCCTATGTCAGTTTAAGTCCCGCGCTAGTGGGTAATTACGGTACAGGCACTAAATTAAAATACTACAAAGCAGATATAGCATTGCGGGTTAAGCCTGAAAATGTTGCTAAAGTTGAGTATCACGAACCCCTGATCAGAGATCAATTGATTCAGCTATTTGCTCAGCAAACGGATGAGGATATGCAGGAACAGGCAGGTAAAGAGGCCGTCAGACAAGCGGCATTAAAACAAGTGCAGCACGTGCTTAGCCAAGAAGAAGGGCAAGCGCTAGTTGAGGATTTATTATTTAATAATTTGATTGTGCAGCCCTAAGTTATCAAAAACCTGCCGTTGCACGAACGGCAGGTATATATTACAACTTAGAATTTGTAGCGTAAGCCAACTGACGCAAAGTCGACATTATAGTCATCTGCAACATCTTTATAACGCTCATATTCAGCAATGACGTCAAGCTCTGGAGTCATCGCATAACCCGCTCCAATACCCATCGAAGGAACCCACTCGCGGTCTTTACCACTGAGGGAACCTAAACCTGCAGCTTTAACTTTAACTTTTGTTTCCATTTTGTGATAGCCAGCTTTTGCAAATAACTTGAAGTTGTCTAGTGGCACAGTACCCACTATATTTGCACCTAAACCTCGTGTTTGAGCAGTAAGTTTGGCGTCATAAAGACTGCCAAAATTATCAACCACATAGCCTTTATCGTTCGGTTTACCTAGATCAGTATATTGCGCCTCTAACGCAACATATTGATTAGCTTGTAAGCCTACAATGACTTTATGCCCAAATTTTTTATTTGTATTGAAGTCTTTTGAGTCAGTTTGACCCACGCTACCGGCTACATAACCCGATACGCTTTCCGCTTGAGTTGCTGTTGATGCCAGTCCGAGTACAACTGCGGTCAATAATACTTTCTTTAGCATAGTAAATCCTCTAAGTAATAGTCATGTATAAACAGCGTGCAGTGTACTCTAACAAAGAATTTTAGCGAGTGATCTACCCTGCAATGGATCAGAGAATCAGTGACACACACGCCGCCTGTATAGCACTCTGCAGTGCGCTAGTTAACGATTAAAGACTAGACTGTGTATTGTATGACAAGCGAGTGCTAAGAACCTAGCTGTAATAGAGCATGTTTCGCTTTCGATTATAAAGCGACATAGCAGATTTTGACAAAAAAAGAAGAGGGCAACAGGGGGAAAATCTTATTCACTCAAGGCCTAACTCAAGCATCATATTAAAAAACCTGCCGCTATACTAACGGCAAGTTTAGATTAAAATTTAGAAACTATAGCGTAGGCCTACTGAAGTAAAATCTACATTATGTTTGAAGCTTAGTTTATCACCATCAATATTAATTTTTTTATTAGCAACACCTTGATAGCGCTCATACTCAGCAACGATAGAAAGCTCTGGCGTCATATCATAGGCTGCTCCAATACCAACTGCTGGAGTCCATTTGCGCAGTGTTTTACTATCAGAAGCACTGAAGCTATCACTAAATCCAGCAACAGAAATGGCACCATTTGTTTTAAGCGTGCCTTTAGTACGCATTAAATGATATCCCGCTTTAGCAAAAATAGTGAAATTTTGAATAGGATACTTCCCAACAATATTTCCACCTAATCCACTGGTTTTTAAATTCAGTTTATCGCTGAACCCAAGAGAGCTACCCGCACCATCATTAGCTGCAAAGCTGCCTTTGTAGTTGGTTTTACCTAAATCAGTATATTGTGCTTCAAGCGCAAGATAAGGGTGAACATTCAAGCCCATAACAATTTTATAACCTGCGCTTGCACGATCCGTTGTTGTATTGCCGCCGAATTCTTTATAAAAACTTTGTACTTCTTTAGCAGCTTTAGGCTTACTGGATATTCCATGACCAACGCTATAAGTCGCGTACCCTGAAATATCATTAGCCTGAACACCTGTCGCTGCTAACCCCAATACAGCTGCGGCTAATACTGTTTTCTTCAACATAGTGAAACTCCCTGAATGATTGTGTTTTTATAATCGGCACATAGTGTACAAAAACAGACAGTGATATCTAGTTGTAAGATGTATATAAGCCATTATGTTTTCTGAATAAATATATTATTCAATAAGTTTACAAGCCAAAAAATAATTTGTTAAATATAGATTTATTTTCCACGAACATATCAATATGCCACTACAGTCTTCTATCGCATAACAATTGATAAACCGACTGTAAATGCACAGCACTATCCTCAGCGCCAGCACTCTGTAAGTGTGGAACCTCAGCAAGGCAGGGTGCGCTAATATGCTGTTTAAGAAACTCAATATTCTCCGCCAAACGCGCGCAATCTGGATCAATCACATTCGCCACCCAACCGGCTAGCTCAAGCCCATCATTGCGAATGACTTCCACAGTCAATAATGCATGATTAATACAGCCCAGCTTGACCCCCACCACTAAAATAACCGGCAGATTCAACGCTATAGCAAAATCTGATAAATATTCAGTCGCGGAAATAGGGACGCGCCAGCCGCCAGCACCTTCAATTAAGGTGAGGTCAGCCTGTTCTTGCAGTATCACTTGAGCGGCTTGATATAAGTCTGTCACTCGTAATTCAACACCCACTTCGTCTGCTGCTATATGCGGAGCAATCGCAGGTGCAAAAGCGTAGGGATTGACCTGGGGGTAGGGCAGTTGCACAGTGCTTTGTGCGATAAGTGCGAGGGCATCGCTATTACGTAAACCTGCTGCAGTCATCGCACAACCTGAAGCCACAGGTTTCATCGCTAAGGTGCTGCAGTGCTGCTGTTTGGCTGCACACAATAAACCTGCAGTTATAGTCGTTTTACCTGCATCAGTGTCAGTGCCAGTGATAAAATAAGCCTGCGCCATCCTTAATTTTCCTTACGTAATACGCCATAAATAACCTGCCAAGTGGCCGGCAAACCCTGCGGCTGACGATAGTTCTCATAAGCATCCAACAGGCGCTGCAAACCCTGCCGACCGACTAAGCCTGGCGCACGCCCTGCTTGCAGATGATCAGCGCCCAAACACTTGAGTTCATGAGTCAACTCGCGCACCTTAGCGTAATGATAGGTATGCGTATGACAATGCACATCCAGCACTTGCAAACCACTGGCTGCAGTTAAATCTTGATAGAGGCTCAGCGGCCTGAACTGATTGACGTGGGCTAAGTTATCCACAGCCTGCCAGCTATGGCGTAGCTCGATCAGTGAGCCTTCCGCCAGACTGCTAAACAGCAGGATACCGCCGGGTTTCAGCACGCGTTTAATTTCACTCAGCACACGAGGAAAATCAGTGCACCATTGCAATGCAAGACTACTGAACAGCAAATCTTGGCTATTATCTTGCAGCGGCAGTTGTTCAGCATCAGCACAGATATAACGGAGTTCTGGACAACGTGTACGGGCAACATCCAACATGCCCTCAGCTAAGTCCAAACCTATGCCTTGCGCGCTAGGCCAACGCTGTTGCAGTTGCTGACAGAAGTGCCCCGTGCCACAGCCAATATCCAGCCACTGCTGTACCTCTGTTTGTGCTGTTAACGGCTGGCTTTGCTGCTCAGGCAACAAACTTAATAAACGTGCACCGACCGCGCGTTGAAAATCAGCCACGCTGTCATAGGTTGTCGCCGCTCGTGAAAAAGCGGCAGCCACCTGTTGCTTACAGGAGTGTGGGGCAGGGCGTTCAAGCATGCTGACGATCCTTGATAAAAGCGACAATACGTTGCGCCAGCACCTGTGGCTCAGCAACAACACTGGCATGACTCTGTCCTAACACCTCAACTGTCGCTTGCGCGTTTAATCCACGCAATGCATTGGCTGCGCTAAACGGTACTAAGGCATCGGCCTCAGCGAATAGATGCAACTGTGGCCCTGCAAATGTGCTGATGGCTGCACGATTATCCAACTCTGCTAAAATATCCAAACCAGCCAGCGCGCCTGCTAATTCCTCCACCTGCACCAGCTCCTGCAATTGCCGCGACAGCTGACGCGCTTGCTCAGCCCCTTGACTGCAGAGCAAAGCAAAGCGTTTTAATCCAGCCGCCGGATCATTACTGCACAAGGCACGGAACTCAGTAAAAGTCGTCACTGGCATTGCTTCTGGCCAACCCTCGCGGGCCACAAAACAGGCATTACTGGCATAGCTGATGACACCGGCACAGGCCGATTGACGCTGTGCTGCTAATGCAGTAGCTAACATACCGCCCAATGACCAGCCCACTAACCAACAGTCGCTTGGCAATTGCTGATCCAACAACTGAATAACTTCCGCTGCGCCTTGACCGGTCATATCGGCTAATGGCTGTATCTGCACAGTAAAATCAGGTAGGGCAGCCTGTAACTCTTCAGCTAAACCCTGCATGGGCACTACACCTAAGCCCCAACCGGGTAGCAAGACAATCTGCTTACTCATTGCTCACCTCGAGCTGGCACACTGCCAAAGCATCCAGCAACTGCTGCACCTGCTCAGCCGTATGTGCAGCAGTTAAGGTAATACGTAAACGCGCACTGCCCGCAGGTACTGTCGGAGGACGAATCGCACCGACTAAAACCCCTTGCTCACGCAACTGAGCCGATATCGCCATAGCTTTGCCGCTATCACCAATAAGAATCGGCTGAATGGGTGTCGGGCTGTCCATCAAGTTCAAACCTAACGCCTGCGCACCCTGACGAAACTGCGCAATCAACTGCTGTAAATGCTCGCGGCGCCAGTGTTCCGTTTGTAGCAAATGCAGACTGGCCAGCGTGGCACAGGCCACAGCAGGAGGGGAGCTGGTGGTGTAAATATAAGGGCGAGCAAATTGGATCAGGGTTTCAATCAGCTCTTCGCTACCAGCAATAAAAGCACCAGAGGTGCCGAAGGATTTACCTAAAGTACCCACCAGCACTGGCACATCTTCAGTACTCAAGCCATAGTGCTCAACTAAGCCAGCACCCGTCTGACCCAACACCCCAAAGCCATGCGCATCATCCACCATCAGCCAAGCATTATGCGCTTTGGCCTGTGCAGCCAGTTCAGGCAACTGCGCCAGATCACCGTCCATACTAAATACGCCATCAGTCACCAATAACCTATTGCCCTGCGCACGCTGCAAGCGCTGACTGAGGCTGGCCATATCATTGTGTAAATAACGACTAAAGCGCGCTCCGGATAACAGCCCACCATCCAACAAAGAAGCGTGATTCAGTCGATCATGCAACACGGTATCGCCTTTACCTACCAGCGCAGTAATCACCGCTAAATTGGCCATATAACCGCTGCTCATCAACAGCACTCGTTGACGACCGGTAAACTCGGCTAGTGCCTGCTCAAGCTGATGATGCGGCTCACTATGGCCAATCACTAAATGCGATGCGCCACCGCCGACCCCCCATCGCGCCACACCTTGCTGCAATGCTGCAACCACTTCAGGATGATTGGCTAAACCCAAATAGTCATTGGAGGAAAACGCCAGATATTCCTTACCATCCACCTGTACCACAGGCCCCTGTGGGCTTTGTAATAACGGGCGTTGACGGTAGAGATTATCGGTATGACGCGCAGCCAAACGGGCAGCAAGATTAAAGCTCATGGCAATCCAAAATAAGGTTTAGGAAGATTAAGCAGGCGTAAGCGGCAAGCGGTGAAGCTTGCGCGCTTAAGTCATCACTTAGTGCGTAGCAGCGTCGTAAAACAAGGATGCATCACGCTGCTCGATAATGGCGTGTTCAATCGCTGCTTGGTGCACTTCATCAGCATATTCTTCGCGCGCTTCAGGCTTGATACCTAAACGCTCAAATAACTGCATATCTTTATCCGCTTGTGGATTACCTGTGGTCAGCAGTTTTTCACCGTAGAAGATCGAGTTGGCACCGGCTAAAAACGCCAAGGACTGCATCTGCTCGTTCATCTGCTCACGACCCGCTGATAAACGTACATGGGATTGCGGCATCATAATCCGCGCCACAGCCAGCATGCGGATAAAATCAAAAGGATCGACATCTTCGGCATTTTCCAGTGGTGTACCTTCAACTTTGACCAGCATATTGATCGGCACACTTTCCGGGTGCTCGGGCAGATTGGCCAACTGCATCAATAAACCGGCACGGTCAGCAATGGATTCGCCCATACCTAAAATACCGCCCGAACAAATTTTCATGCCCGCATCACGCACATAACTCAGGGTTTGTAAGCGCTCAGCATAGGTTCGCGTGGTAATAATATTGCCGTAGAATTCAGGTGAGGTATCCAGATTATGATTGTAGTAATCCAAGCCTGCATCCGCCAACGCTTGAGTTTGCTCTGCATCTAACTTGCCCAGGGTCATGCAGGTTTCCATGCCCAAGGCTTTCACGCCTTTAACCATTTCCAGCACATAGGGCAGGTCTTTTGCTGACGGATGCTTCCACGCCGCACCCATACAAAAGCGCGTTGAGCCAATCTCTTTGGCGCGCTGGGCTTCTTCTAGAACCTTTTGCACTTCCATCAGCTTTTCTTTATCCAGCCCCGTGTTGTAGTGACCTGACTGCGGACAATATTTACAGTCTTCGGGGCAAGCGCCAGTTTTAATCGATAACAAAGTCGACACTTGCACCCGATTGGCATTGAAATGCTGGCGATGTACGGTTTGTGCGTCAAAGATTAAATCGTTAAAAGGCTGCTGTAGCAGTGCGGTCACTTCACTAAGTGTCCAGTTGTGGCGGGTCACAGGGTTGAGGCTAGCGTTCATGGATTATCCTTTTTATAGGCCGTTCACTTTTTTATTAGCGATTCAGCGGCGTGGTGCTAAACTTCAGGCATGCAGGATGCATAGCAATAGTATTCAAGGAGAGAACATGTATTGTCAACCAAAAAAATTAAACAAGGTTTACCGCTGGTTAAAAAGAAGACAACTCTGTTTACTCTGTGATGCGCCCAGTCATCGTTTAATGGCCTTGTGTGAAGACTGTGAAACTGAACTGCCATGGCTCAGTCGACAATGCCAGCAATGCGCCCTGCCTATACCCGATCCGCAAGCGCTGTGTGCAGATTGCACTCACAACCCACCGCTCTTTAGCAAAGTACTCACGCCTTTTGAGTTTACTTTTCCAGTCGATACGCTGATCAGTCGCTTTAAATACCAACAGAACTGGCCCTATGGTCATCTGCTAAGTACCTTACTAGCAAAGCATTTAAGCTATTATTTTGATGAAGGTGGGCAACGCCCTGATCTAATTTTAGCCGTACCCTTAGCTAAACGACGCCAGCGCCAGCGCGGTTATAATCAAGCGCAAATGATCTGTGATGTGTTATGCAAAGCATTGCACTTAGATAACCCACAACAGCTTTTACTGCGCACCCGCGAAACTATTAGCCAACAAGGCCTGAACGCCAAAGCGCGGCGCGAGAATCTACATAACGCTTTTTATATCACCGAGCCTAAACACATTAAAAACCAGCATATTGCCTTGGTTGATGATGTTTTAACCACTGGCACCACCTGCTCAATCATCAGCGCTCTGTTACTTAAGCTGGGTGCGGCGCGGGTTGAGGTCTATTGCTTAGCCCGCACCGGCAAGCCGAATACAGTGGAGCTTTAGATGATGGTGCGTGTCGTACTGGAACTTATAAAGCTGGAGCGCAATGTGCATGTCGTACTTCGGGGCAGGTGTTATTCCGTCGATGAACCCATCCAGGGTTCAACTCCGGCGCTGCGCCATCCATGGCTCCGCTCACCACACCCACCCCGAAGCACTCATTGACCAGATATATTGCTAGCACTGCAGCAGCATCAATTAAACAAGCCAAAAAACATTTATCACGGTATCAAGCGCTTCACATAATTTAAAAGTACTCACCGGAGCCTTACAAAAACCTCACAAACACCATCACTCTTCAACAAGCACCGCGCTGGTGTTGCGACAAGCGTAGCCATGGATGGCGCAGCGCCCGACTTGAGCCCAGGATGGGCTCGTGGAGGGAAAAGCAGCATCAGCGCGGTGCGTCATGCACAATGGCTGCTTTGCTTTTAATCAATACTCACACTCAGCCGATTCATCTTTACAACGCCGCGCATACTTTTGCGCCAACACCGCACACACCATCAACTGAATCTGATGAAAAACCATTAATGGCAAAATCGCCGGCCCCACCGCGCCACCGGCAAACAACACCGAAGCCATCGGAATACCCGTTGCCATACTCTTTTTCGAGCCACAAAAGACAATAGTAATTTCATCCTCTTTATTAAACTTCAAGCCGCGCGCCAGCCACGTCGTAGCGACCAACACTATGGCTAAAATCACACAACACACCACACTGAGTATCAGCAAAGCAGAAGGCGACACCGCCGTCCACAAACCACCAATCACCGCCGCACTAAAGGCCGTATACACCACCAATAAAATCGAACTTTGATCGACACTTTTCAGCCAGCTTTTATTACGCTCAACCCAGCCACCAATCCAACGACGCATATAATGGCCTAACAAAAATGGTAGTAATAATTGCAGACTGATCCTCAGCACCGCCTCCAACATCCCCGTAGTCCCTGCGTCTGCATCTAGCATCAGCTTCACCAAAAACGGCGTGACTAAAATACCCACTAAACTCGACGCTGATGCCGCACACACCGCCGCAGGAATATTACCGCGCGCCATCGAAGTAAAGGCAATCGCCGACTGCACCGTCCCCGGTAAAGCTGCTAAATACAACATCCCAATCCACAACTGATCACCCAACAAAGGTCGCAGTAAGGGCTGTAATGACAACATCAAAATAGGGAATAAAATAAAGGTGCAAGCAAAAATCAAAATATGTAAACGCCAATGCATCACACCCGCAATAATCGCCTGACGCGACAACTTAGCACCGTGTAAGAAGAACAGCAGCGCAATGGCAAAGTTCGTCAACCACTGAAAAATCGTCGCACCAATACCATGCGCAGGAATGAAGGTTGCCGCCAACACCACCGCAATCAAAATCAAAGTGAAATTATCAAAAAACACACGCAGTCGAGAAATCATCTGTACACCACCCAAAGCTAATATGGCGCGACTGTACTGGATATGAAACAATCCGGCTAACGCCAATCAGCCAAAGAGTATCGACTAACGGACATGCATAGCACTCTGGAACAGCGCCTCAGCGATTTAAAACACTTACCTCGTGCGCTGTACGGACACACCGAAGCTCTGTCTAATCTCGTATTAAATTATCGTCACAGCCACCCTTGGGTGCAGTTTTCTTATGCCATCAGTGGTGTCTTAGAAGTACAAACAGCACAAGGTCGATTTATTGCCCCGCCGCAACGCGCAGTATGGATTCCCGCGGGCATTAAACATCGTGTACATAGCTCAGAACAGACACAAATTCGCAGTCTCTATATTGATCATCGCATACTCCATACAACACCTGACAACTGCCGTGTCGTTGAAGTGAGTCCGTTACTCAAGGAACTGATTCGTGCCTTTGCTGACTTACCAGAGCAATACGATGAACAAGGTGCGCAAGGGCGTTTAGCTGCTGTTTTACTCGATCAGCTCACCCATGCACCTGATATGGGTTTAATGCTGCCATTACCTAAAGATAAACGCTTACAAAAAATCGTAGCACAACTGCAAAAGCACCCCGATGCGACTGATACTCTCAACCAATGGGCGCAACGTTTAGCGATCTCAGAGAAAACCTTAAGCCGACTTTTTTTGCAGCAAACAGGCCTCACCTTTCGCCTGTGGCGCCAACGCTTACGCTTACTGAGCGCCTTACCGTTATTAGAGCAAAAGAACTCAGTAACAGAAGTCGCTTTGGCCTGTGGTTATGAGTCAACCTCAGCCTTTATCGCTGCCTTTGGTGAGCACTTTGGCAGCACGCCAGGTGAGTTTTTTAAAACTCGATAATGGCTTATAACCAAGCGTTAACAGAGCGATAAACATAGGTTGAGCAATCGGCCAAATAAAAGTCGCATGCACACCACTGTCTGGCTATTTCACGCTAAACTCAAAGCTCATTGAATAGGTGAGGGAGTAACTGCGATGCTGAATTACGTAGTGATATCAGGCTCAGGGCGGCCAGAAAGTGAGTCGGCGCGTGTCGGAAAATATCTGCACCAGCGCTTGATTGATATGCAATTGAGCGATAATAGTCACTGCTCATTGATTGATCTAGGTAGCGATCCCTTGCCGTTGTGGCCAGAGCAAAATACTGAACTATGGCACGATTACGCCGCACGTTTACAAGCAGCCGATGCGCTGATTGTAATCACCCCTGAATGGCACGGTATGGCGAGCCCTGCATTAAAGAACTTCTTTGTGTTGGCCAGTAAAAAAGAGCTGGCGCATAAGCCCGCACTGCTCGTAGCCGTGTCATCCGGTCTGGGTGGCTCTTACCCCATCAGTGAACTGCGCAGTTCAAGCTTTAAAAATAACCGCCTGTGCTATATCCCAGAGCAACTCATCGTACGCCAAGTTAACGCTATGCTGCATCCTAGCCCAGTGACCGATGCGAATGATCTGCGCCTCAGGCCGCGTATCGACTATGCACTGGGCGTACTGCACAGCTACGCAACAGCGCTGCAGGCTGTCCGCGAAACGGTTGATATGGATAATCCAGAATTTGCTAACGGTATGTAGAACAGTGGATCAGCGGCAGGCTTTAAGCTGCGCCGCTGATACTCACTCGAAAGTAAAACCTAGATTAGTTCCAAAAGGGCAATGAAGTAATCGCCGATAAGATCGTCGCATTTAGAATATCAACAAAAAACGCACCCACCATCGGCACAATTAAAAACGCCTTATGTGAAGGTCCAAAACGGTCAGTCACCGCCTGCATATTAGCGACTGCAGTGGGCGTTGCACCCATGCCAAAACCACAAAAACCACCGGCTAAAACAGCAGCATCATAGTCTTTACCCATCACACGAAATACTATAAACATCGCAAACAACACCATCACAATGGCTTGCACACTCAAAATAACCACCAAAGGTATCGCTAAATCTTTAATCACCCACAGCTCTAGGCTTAATAAAGCCATAGCTAAAAACAGTGATAAAGACACATTACCAAACACATCCACACAGCGATCAAAGACATTCACTTTAAAAATATTGGACAGCACATTACGCACCACCACACCTGAGCCTAATGCCCAAACAAAAGTGGGAATTACAAAGTTAGAATCACTAAAGTGCTCAGCCATAAAACTGGATAAATATGAAGCACTGGCCAAACACACGGCAAACAGAGCTAAGGTTTCAATCGCATTATCAGCGGTAATTAAGCGCTTATGCTGAGGTTGCTCAAAGGTCACATGCGGCATTAAATTAGACTCTTCGCCCGGCACCTGGACTTGTTTCATTAAGCGACGCGCGACTGGGCCACCAATTAAACCACCACACACCAAACCAAAGGTGGCACAGGCCATACCTAAAGCAATAGCGCCTTGAATGCCAAAGTCTGTTTCAAAAATCTGTCCCCAGCCTGCTGCAGTACCATGGCCGCCGACTAAAGTGACTGATCCGGTAATTAAGCCCGTCAGTGGTTTTAAGTCCAGTAAGGTCGCTAAACTAACACCCACTATATTTTGTACAACAATAAAACCTGCGACCACTGTAGTAAATAAAATCAGCGGCAAGCCACCTGCTTTAAGCCGGCTAAAATCTGCACTCAAACCAATAGAAGCAAAGAACATCAGCATAAAGCCATCTTGCAGGCCTTTTTCAATTTGGATGGAAAACCCATTAAACTGATGTAAAACCAGCACTAATAGTGCGGCAATTAGACCACCAACCACAGGCTCAGGAATATTAAAATCATTTAATACACGTACACGTTTAACCAGTACTCGTCCTACCAACAGCACAACAGTGGCGGCAATCAAAGTGTAATAACTGTTTAAAACCACAACAAAACCTTCACTCATAAAAACTCCGCTCTAAGGCATTTAAGCACCGCGTCTTTTGCATGCACGGTTATAAAAATCACGTTTAACATCTGGCGTTTTACGATACGCCGCTGTAAAGGGCTGCACAGCTTAAAGGGCAATGCTGCGAGTGTGAACCTTTTCAGCGATTTAGATCCAAAAAACACTAAAACTATACCGCCACATACCAATAGCACTCTTAGCGCATAGGCAGTCTAAAATGCAAGCTCTCAGCAGCCAATCTATATTGCGCAGCGCCATATAGCTGACACTCTTACAGGCGGTGCACACGCAAATATCAGGCAGAAAAAAACCAGCGCAAGGCTGGCTTTTTTCACATAATGCTGGCTTATAACAAATAGCTGACCGCCACCACACCCAAGAAACCCACAGTGTAAGCCAAGAGCAAATAACCAAAATAACGCAAGTAAGCAATAAAGCTCAGCGCAGATATTTTGCTCATCGCTACCACGCCAGCAGCAGAACCAATCGCCAGTAAAGAGCCGCCCACACCGACCGAGTAGGTCAAGGTGAGCCATTCACCTTCAGTCATATTAATACCTGACTTAAGCAATGCAGCGGTCAATGGCACGTTATCAATTAAGGCAGAGAATAAGCCCACAGAATAGTTAGCCACAATCACCGGTAGCTTTTCGTACAGCGTCGGGAAGTGCTCCAACACATGCAACTCTTTGAGCATACCCACCAAGAGCAACACGCCTAAGAAAAACAGCAGCGTGTCAAACTCAATTTTACGAATATATTCTAAAACGGCTTCGTCTTTGTTTAAGAAATGCACGGCCATAAACATCACGCCCAAGCCAAATAAAAACGATAAGACCGGTGGAATACCAAAGGCAACGTTTGCACCAATGGTGCCGATAATAGTGGCCAAAAACAGCCCAGCGATGATCTGATCACCTTTGGCAATATTAATCTCGCGCTTAACCAAAACCACTTCGCCCGTGAGAGAGCGCGAGAGTATAAAGGCTAAAAACAGTACCGCCGCAAGGGCCGGTAAACTTAATAATACCAAGTCGGCAATTTTGACTTTACCCGCCAAGAAAATCATCAGCGTGGTCACATCACCAGTAATCAGCGCCGCACCACCTGAGTTGACTGCAAACACCACCAGAACGATATAGCGCAGTAATTTTTCAGTGTTGAGGTTGAGACTGACCAACACCGTAATACAGACCAAAGTGGCGGTAATATTATCGGCCATTGATGAGAAGAAAAACGCAAATAGACCAGTCACTAACATTAAGCGACGCTCAGTCATATGCGTAGGCATCACCTTATTAACGATGCCATCAATCACACCTTTATGTGAAACATAAGCAACAAAGGTCATTGCTGCCATTAAAAACAACCAGAGCGTGGCTATCTCTAAGAGGTTTTCATTGAGCGAGTCCATCAACTCGAGCGTGGTTAAGCCATTGGGCGGCGCTATAAAGTACAGCACCCACACCAGCGTGCCGAAAAACAAAGTCGTTTTAGCTTTATCAATTTTTGTAAAGTCTTCAGCAACAATTGATACGAAGCCCAAAAATGCTAAAACCAGCAGAACGGTTGTCATGGGAGTCCCCTGCGAGCAGATAAAAAAATCTGACGAAGTGTAGTCCTTTTTCCTGGAGAAAACCTATAACTAAAGGCAACTGTTAACAGACCTGAGTGCATATACAATCCATAGATTCTGCCTAGGATTCTGTGCTGCTTGTTTGACTGTGTTCAGTACTGTTTTTTAATGCGGTTTGCTCTGCTTGCCATTCGCGCATTTCATCGTAATAAGTATCCCAAACGCAAGGCGAGCACTCACTTTCACAGCATTCATAATCTTCAGGTGGGGTTGGTTTATCACTCATAGTCATCTCTCAATCTCAGTCGATATAAAGGAAATAATTGGATCTGGTCAGCCCATGTCTATAATGCATTTTAGCGTAATAGCCGTTCAGTTTGCAGTGCTGTTGCGTGATATGAGCCTGCTCATCATGCAACAGCCCTGACGACACGCTGCAGTAGCACGCTTTCAGGTAAGATTTAGACAGCGGTTCACATCACTGCGTCAATGCTTTATCAACACCGCATCGGAGTTTGTATGCAAAAATCACCAGTAGAGCCTATTGAGTTTTCGATCGTTAATACTGCCTTTGCAGCCATTTTACTGGCGCGCAATACTCGGGGAGTCTGTGCGATTTTACTGGGTGATACACCAGCAGAGTTGTATACCGATCTACAGCAACGTTTCCCCAAAGCGCAACTGAACAAGAATGATCAAGCACTGCAATCTTGGTTAACACAAGTGACTGATTTTTTAGCTGCACCATTAACACCTATGGATTTTCCACTGGATATCCAAGGCAGCGATTTTCAGAAAAGCGTGTGGGCGGTATTGCAAAAGATACCTGTGGGAAAAACGCTCAGTTACACTGAGGTTGCCGAGCGTTTACACAAACCTAAAGCAGTACGGGCTGTTGCCAACGCTTGTGCAGCCAATCCATTAGCATTGGTGATCCCTTGCCACCGCATTTTACGTGCCGATGGCGGGATTTCAGGTTATCGTTGGGGTGTTGAACGTAAGCGGGCGCTACTGGTGCAGGAATCAGCCGCAGCGCACGCCAACTAGAGGTGAGTGTTACGCAGGACGTGGAGCGTAAGCAAAGGCATCGGCAAGCATCTGCTCAGGCTGCATACCAGCAGCGACTAACGCATCCAGGGTGCCGTAGACCATGGCAGGGGAGCCACAAGCAATCACCCGATAATCATTGAGATGCTGAATATCACTGCATACCGCCTCATACAGCATACCGCTACGCCCAGTCCAACCGTTGTCCTCACTGACAATCTGGTGAAAGTGTAGATTGCTCATGCTCTGCCAAGCTGACAAGGCATCGAACGTATAAAAATCATCCGCTACACGTGAACCCCAGTACACATGAATCGGCAAACTAAAACCTGTCGCACGACAATGTTCAACGATACTGTGCACCTGCGCTAATCCTGTACCGGCAGCAATCAGTAACAATGGACGCTCATCCATACCTGCTAAATGCACATCACCCAAAGGCATCTGCACATGTGCTACACGCTCTTTTTGCAAATACGTCAGTAAATCCACCGCGACATTATCACGCGCAAGTATATGCAGCTCTAACTCACGGCCTTGCTGTGGTGCAGAGGCAATGGAGAAGGCACTCGACTCACCATTTTCACGCTCCAGCAGCAGATATTGACCGGCGTGGTAACGCACTTCTTTACCTGCAGGCAGACGCAAATGCACAGAAAACACATCTGCACCCAAAGGCGTGACGCTCACCAACTGACAGGCAACTTTAACCCTAGGCAACTGGTGAGCCGCGAGCACGCCATCCCACTGCAACTCACAATCAGTCAGCGGCTTAGCTAAACAGGTCAACACCTCACCTGACTCAAGCACCACATCGCCTTGCTGCACACGACCACTGAGCAACTGCGCTGTACAGATATGACAATTACCGTTGCGACAACTGCATGGCACATCTAAACCAAGTCGACGTGCCGCATCAATAATTTTCTCATCCTGCAGAGTTTCAAGAGTCTGCCCTGACGGCTGTAATGTGATGTTCATCTGTAGCTGAACTCCTTTGTATGCATGATTCAACAATCAATAATGCTTATCAATCGATACCTAACTCTGACCACATCGCATCAATACGTGCAGTAATGGCCGGGTCTTGTTTGATTACTGTACCCCACTCACGTGAGGTTTCACCTTGCCATTTATTGGTGGCATCCAAGCCCATCTTGCTACCTAAACCTGAAACCGGCGAAGCAAAGTCCAAGTAATCAATAGGGGTGTTATCAATCAATACCGTGTCACGTGTGGGGTCCATACGCGTGGTAATCGCCCAAATCACATCGTTCCAATCACGGGTATTGATATCGTCATCCACCACAATCACAAACTTGGTGTACATAAACTGGCGCAAGAAACTCCAGACACCGAGCATCACGCGCTTAGCGTGACCTGGGTATTGTTTCTTAATACTGACGACTGCCATACGGTACGAACAGCCTTCAGGCGGCAGGTAAAAATCAATGATTTCTGGGAATTGCTTTTGCAAAATAGGCACAAACACTTCATTCAGTGCCACACCTAAGATCGCAGGTTCGTCGGGTGGACGACCGGTATAGGTACTGTGATAAATCGGATTTTTACGATGGGTAATGCGCTCCACCGTAAAGACTGGAAAGCTATCCACTTCGTTGTAATAACCGGTGTGATCACCGTAGGGGCCTTCATCCGCCATCTCACCCGGATAAATATGCCCTTCGAGGACATACTCAGCCTGCGCAGGCACTTGTAAGTCACTACCAATAGCTTTCACCAACTCAGTACGTGAACCACGCAGTAGCCCAGCAAAGGCATACTCAGATAAAGCATCAGGTACTGGAGTCACTGCACCTAAGATGGTGGCTGGATCTGCACCTAAAGCCACCGCCACAGGGTAGGGGCGACCGGGGTACTCTTTACACCAATCGCGGAAATCTAACGCACCGCCACGATGACTGAGCCAGCGCATAATCACTTTATTGCGGCCCAAGACTTGTTGGCGATAAATACCCAGATTTTGACGTTCTTTATGCGGACCCTTGGTGATGGTTAATCCCCAAGTAATCAGCGGTGCCGCATCGCCAGGCCAGCAGGTTTGAATGGGCAAGGCGTTCAGATCAACATCATCGCCTTCAATAATCACTTCCTGACAAGGTCCATCGCGACGCACTTTGGGCGCCATCGATAACACTTTTTTATACATCGGCAGTTTACTTAAAGCATCCTTAAAGCCTTTAGGTGGCTCAGGCTCTTTCAGTGCTGCCAGCAATTTACCAATCTCACGTAACTCTGTCGTACTTTCAGCCCCCATACCCATTGCCACACGTTTAGGCGTACCAAAGAGGTTGCCCAGCACCGGTGTGGTAAAACCAACAGGATTTTCAAACAACAAAGCCGGACCGCCTTTACGCAAGGTACGATCACAGATTTCAGTCATTTCTAGAATAGGGGAGATGGGAGTGTGTATACGCTTGAGTTCACCACGCTGCTCAAGGCCGCTGATGAAGTCTCGAAGATCAGTATATTGCATGATGTATGTCCGTAGCAGATCAAACGCTGAGCGGCTAAGCACTCAGCGCTTGTAGTACTAAACGAGGGTTATTTGCTGCGTTTCATCGACATGAAAAACTCTTCATTGGTCTTAGTGTCTTTGAGTTTGTCCAGCAAAAACTCAATCGCTGCAGTTTCATCCATAGGATGCAACAATTTGCGCAAAATCCACATGCGCTGCAGTTCATCTTCGCTGGTTAATAACTCTTCACGACGGGTACCTGAACGGTTGATATTAATCGCTGGGAACACACGCTTTTCAGCAATACGGCGCTCAAGTTGCAGCTCCATATTACCGGTACCTTTAAACTCTTCGTAGATCACTTCGTCCATTTTCGAACCGGTCTCAACTAGAGCGGTAGCGATAATGGTTAATGAACCACCTTCTTCGATATTACGTGCCGCACCGAAGAAACGCTTGGGCTTTTCGAGTGCATGTGCATCCACACCACCGGTTAATACCTTGCCGGAGCTTGGAATAACTGTGTTGTAAGCACGGGCTAAACGGGTAATAGAGTCGAGCAGAATAACCACATCTTTTTTATGCTCAACCAGTCGCTTAGCTTTCTCAATAACCATCTCAGCCACTTGCACGTGACGCGTTGGTGGCTCATCAAAGGTTGAGGCAACCACTTCGCCGCGCACGGTGCGCTGCATTTCCGTTACTTCCTCTGGGCGCTCATCAATCAGCAGAACGATGAGATGGCACTCAGGGTTGTTACGGGTAATGTTCGAAGCGATATTTTGCAGCATGATGGTTTTACCGGCTTTAGGCGGTGCCACAATCAAACCACGCTGTCCTTTACCAATCGGTGCAGCTAAATCAATCACACGACCGGTTAAATCCTCAGTGGAGCCATTACCAATTTCCATTTTTAGACGTTGAGTCGGAAACAGCGGTGTGAGGTTTTCAAACAGGATTTTATTACGAGCATTTTCTGGGCGGTCGTAGTTAATTTCATCGACCTTAAGTAGGGCAAAGTAACGCTCACCTTCTTTAGGCGGGCGAATTTTACCCATAATGCTATCGCCGGTTCTTAAGTTAAAACGGCGAATTTGGCTCGGCGATACATAGATATCATCCGGGCCGGCCAGGTATGACGAGTCTGCGGAGCGCAGAAAGCCAAAACCATCTTGGAGTATTTCGAGAACGCCATCACCAGAAATTTCTTCACCACCACGCGCATGGCGCTTGAGGAGGGAGAAAATAATATCCTGCTTGCGTGAACGAGCCATATTATCTAGGCCCATTTGTTCAGCCAGTTCAAGCAGTTCAGCGACGGGTTTTTGTTTTAATTCGGTCAGATTCATAGGGAATGACGATGATTTAATTTAGAAGAAATGAGTAAGCGCTTGGCTTGGGAGGCGTACCGCGAGGAGAACAATCGATTGTTTGTTCAGAGCCGCATAAGAGATCGGCGACGGCATGCAAACTTGTAGTTGTAACTGATTAGGTTACAGGGATTGAATCTATCACTTGCAAAGGCGTGCGTCTAGTGTACAGATTAAGAAAAAAACACTAGACGTCGCCTATTTGGGCGCTTAATGCTGCAATTAAATATTACTTTCTAAGAAAGCCACTAATTGAGTTTTTGATAGTGCGCCAACTTTAGTCGCTTCAACGTTACCATTTTTGAACAGCATCAGCGTTGGAATACCACGCACACCATATTTGGGTGGCGTTGCTTGATTGTTATCAATATTCAATTTGCAGATTTTAACTTTGCCAGCAAATTCATCAGCAACTTCAGCTAAAACTGGTGCGATCATTTTGCAAGGGCCACACCATTCAGCCCAATAGTCAACCAGCACAGGGCCGTCAGCTTGCAATACATCTTGATCAAAGCTCGAATCGCTAATATTAGTAATGTGATCGCTCATGAAACCTCTCCGTAAAGGTTGATATAAATTAACGTACTAATAATCATAGCCTGACTTAACCTTTAACGAAAGCAGCATTGCGTTACAGTATTTTTCTTTTGTTACTTATTTTGCACAACATGCTAAGTGATTTAAATTGGCGAATGCGCCGTTGCATGGCACGATAGCAGTATTATTTTTTTGGAATAGCGGCATGCCCAACTCTGCACCCAAGCATTTCCCTCTGATTGCAGCCATTGATCTGGGTTCCAACAGTTTTCATATGGTGTTAGCAAAAACCGATCAACGGGAAATACGTATTCTTGAACGCATTGGTGAAAAAGTGCAGCTGGCCGCAGGAATTACGGCTGATCTGCAATTACAGGATGATGCCATTGAACGTGGTCTTGACTGCTTGCGGCGCTTTGCCCAGCTGATTCATGGCCTACCACAAGGTGCTGTGCGCATTGTCGGCACCAGTTCAATACGGGTAGCACATAACCGCCAAGTTTTTATTGATCGCGCTGAAGAAATCTTAGGCCATGACGTTGATGTAATTTCAGGTCGCGAAGAAGCACGTCTAATTTATCTGGGTGTATCGCACACCTTGGCTGATACACCAGGCAAGCGCTTGGTGGTTGATATTGGTGGTGGTAGTACTGAGTTTATTATTGGCCAGCAGTTTGAATCACAATTGCGCGGCAGCTTACAAATGGGCTGCGTCAGTTTCACTCAACGCTTCTTTAAAGATGGAAAAATCACTGCAGCACGCTACGCACAAGCCTATACGGCGGCCCGATTGGAGCTGATGGAACTAGAGCAAAGCCTGCGTCGTCTGGGTTGGCAAGAGACTGTGGGAGCCTCTGGTACTATCCGCTCAGTCGCCCAAGCGATTGCCGCCGAAGGCTTGAGTAATGGCGAAATCACCAAAGAAGGTATCACCTGGCTGAAACACAGACTGCTGGATATTGGCGAGCTTGATCTGATTGAAATAGCCGGTGTAAAACCTGAACGCAGTACTATTTTGCCAGCCGGTTTAGCTATTATCGAAGCTATTTATGATGCGCTAGAACTCGATAAAATTGCACCTTGTGATGGGGCGTTACGTGAAGGTGTGCTCTATGATTTACTCGGCCGTCATCAACATGAGGACGTACGTGAGCGCTCAATCCAAGCGCTGATGGAGCGCAGTCATGTCGACCTTGAGCATGCACATAAAGTGGAATGCAAAGCCCTTGAAGCACTTGAGCAAGTGGCCCAAGCTTGGGATCTACAAGAGGATTGGCACAGCGATATATTGAGCTGGGCAGCACGTGTACACGAAGTGGGTTTGGATATTGCGCATTATCACTTTCATAAGCACGGCGCCTACTTAGTTGAGCATTCTGACTTATCAGGTTTTTCCCGTCAGGATCAACAAATGTTAGCTCTGTTAGTACGCGGTCATCGTCGTAATATTCCTAAAGAACGCTTTGCGGAGTTTGGGCAGGACGGTCAGCAGCTGTTGCGCTTATGTATTTTATTGCGTTTTGCAATTTTACTGCATCATATTCGCGGCACTCAAGAAGTTCCTGAGCTGCAACTCACAGCTAAAGATAACAGTCTGCATATTTGCTTCCCGCAAAACTGGTTGGATAACAATCCATTAACTTTGGCTGACTTCGAGAAAGAAGCGGGCTGGCTACAGCGCATTGGTTTTACTCTCGAGGCTGAATAAATCTGCCTCTACAGTAACGACCGTTGGATCTTTATACGAATCGACTCACTTTTTACTATCTTGCCAAGTGTTGAGCTTAACTACATTGTTGTTTGGCGTATAAGTACTTGGAGGTGCTTGTGGCTTAACCACAATCGCATCCTGGCTATCACTGGCCATGGGGTAAGCTTGCATCTCTATCTTGCCTAAATGGCGACCAAACATCGCTACAGTGCCATTGAGACGCTCTTGGCTGGTCACAGTAAACTCAAAGCCATATTGACGCGCTAAACGTTTCTGGCCTTGACCATCAATAATAATTCGCCAGCCCTTTAACGCTACATTCCCATCAAGCAACTGCACTCCTGCATTTTTACAATGCTGACGTACAAAGAATAAAGCACGCTCACGAATACCGTGTCCACGCCAGAGCCAAGCAATGGCGAGCCCAACCAATAACCAAGCACATAGTTCACCCAGTGTTATCATATATATCACTCTAATTATGTCTTTTGAGTCACTGCGCAATAGCGCCATACAGTAGCGATCTGTGTCTCAGTTTGACAGTTGGTTTTTTTATCAGCCTGTGGATAACTTTGCGTCTGACAGCTACAATAGCAGATCGTAATTTCTATGTTTTACTTGAGGGATCTCTGTGTCTGTCGAACTTTGGCTACAGTCTGTCGACTTTTTACGCGATGAACTGCCTGCTCAGCATTTCAACACTTGGATCCGTCCATTACAAGTTGAAGCCGTTGGTGATGAGCTGCATATTTTCGCACCGAACCGCTTTGTATTAGATTGGGTCAACGATAAATATATCAACCGTTTACTCGAACTGATGGCCGAACGTAATAACGGTAATGCTCCATCCATTGCTTTACTGATTGGTAGTAAGGCAAAAACGCGCACAAGCATTAATAGTCCAGCACAACCAGCGCCAGTGGCGACTCCAGTAGCAAGCGCGCCGATGATTGCACCTGAGCCTTATCAAGCGCCATTACCAATCCAGCCGATGCCAACACAGCAGCCGGCTGCGCATGTATCTGCGCAGGGTAATAGCCCAGCCAGCATCAGTGTTGATCGCAATGTACCTTCGCCAACGAAGGGTGCAGGTGCCATTAAGCATGTTAGCGCACTCAACCGCTCTTTTACTTTTGACAGTTTTGTTGAAGGTAAATCCAACCAACTAGCGCGCGCCGCAGCATGGCAAGTGGCAGATAACCCTAAGCATGGCTACAACCCACTGTTTTTATACGGTGGCGTGGGTTTAGGTAAAACACACTTAATGCATGCGGTTGGTAATCATTTACTTCAAAAAAATCCTAACGCCAAAGTCATTTACTTACACTCTGAACGTTTTGTTGCCGATATGGTGCGCGCATTGCAGAATAATGCGATTAATGAGTTTAAGAATTATTACCGCTCGGTAGATGCACTGCTGATTGATGATATTCAGTTTTTTGCGAAAAAAGAGCGCTCACAAGAAGAATTCTTCCATACATTTAACGCGCTATTGGAAGGCAACCAACAGGTGATTCTCACCAGTGACCGCTATCCAAAAGAAATTGACGGCTTGGAAGAGCGCTTAAAATCACGTTTTGGTTGGGGTTTAACCGTTGCCGTTGAGCCACCAGAATTGGAAACGCGTGTCGCGATTCTAATGAAAAAAGCCGAGCAGAGCAGGGTGCAGTTGTCACATGATTGTGCTTTCTTTATTGCACAACGTATCCGCTCTAACGTGCGTGAGTTAGAAGGTGCATTAAAGCGTGTGATTGCTCACTCGCACTTTACCAATGAGCCGATCACCGTTGAGCTGATCCGCGAATCACTTAAAGATTTGCTCGCGCTACAAGATAAACTGGTCAGCATTGATAATATTCAGCGCACCGTGGCTGAATATTACAAGATCAAAATTTCCGATATTTTATCCAAACGCCGCTCGCGTTCGGTTGCCCGTCCACGTCAAGTCGCGATGGCTCTGGCTAAAGAAATCACCAATCACAGTCTGCCAGAAATTGGCGATGCCTTTGGTGGCCGAGACCATACAACGGTTTTACATGCTTGCCGCAAAATCGCCGAGCTCAGTGAAACCGATGCAGATATCCGCGAAGACTATAAAAACCTACTGCGCACGTTAACTACATAACAGCAGTGCAAGCAATTTTAAGCAAGGATCTAAACATGCACTTCACCATCCAACGCGAAGCTTTGTTAAAACCGCTGCAACTGGTGGCCGGTGTTGTTGAACGCAAGCAAACCATGCCTGTGTTATCCAACGTACTGCTCGTCATTGAAGACCAAAATCTATCTATGACAGGTACAGACACCGAAGTCGAACTGGTCGCACGCATCACCCTAGACGAACCTGCGCAACCAGGTGAAATCACTGTACCTGCACGTAAGTTAATGGATATTTGCAAAAACTTACCTGCAGAGTCCATGATTGATTTTAAAGTTGATGATCAAAAAGTGATGATTAGAGCAGGGCGCAGCCGCTTTACTTTAACCACGCTACCGGCGGCTGACTTTCCATCATCGGAAGAAACACCCGGTTCGCTGAGCTTTACCCTTGCCCAAAGCCAGGTGCGTCGCTTAATCGAGCGCACCAGCTTTGCTATGGCGCAACAAGATGTGCGCTATTACCTCAACGGTTTAATGCTCGAAGCCAAACAAGGTCTGTTGCGTGCTGTCGCTACCGACGGTCACCGTTTAGCACTCTGCTCAGTGCCTGCTAATATTGCCGAAGATATTCAGCATCAAGTGATTGTGCCGCGTAAAGGCGTACTTGAGTTAGCTCGTTTGATGTCAGATGATAACAGCGAAGTGGCGGTAGTTTTTGGCAGTAACTATATCCGTGCCACCACCGCTGAGTTCACCTTTATCTCAAAATTAGTGGACGGTAAGTTCCCTGACTACGAACGCGTGTTACCACGCGGTGGTAATAAAACTGTGATCGCTGATCGTCAAAATCTACGCGAAGCTCTCAGCCGTGCCTCGATTTTATCCAATGAAAAATACCGCGGTATTCGCTGGCAACTTGAATCTGGCTTACTTAAAATCCAAGCCAATAACCCAGAACAAGAAGTAGCAGAAGATGAAGTCAGTGTTGATTACAACGGTGACGCACTCGAGATCGGCTTTAATGTCACCTACTTACTGGATGTGCTGAGCGCCACTTCATCTGAGCAAATCAGTATTGTGCTCTCTGACTCTAACAGCAGTGCATTGATTCAAGAGGCTGACAACGACGGTGCATCTTACGTTGTTATGCCGATGCGCTTGTAATTAAGTACTGACTGATGGCGATTAGCCAATTACAAATCACCGGCATCCGTAACCTGCTGCCGGTGACTTTGGTCACTTCCCCGCGTATCAATATTCTCTACGGTGCTAATGGCAGCGGTAAAACCAGCGTACTGGAAGCCATTCACTTACTGGCAATGGCGCGCTCGTTTCGCAGCACACGCCTGCAACCGATGATTCAATATGAGCAAGACAGTTGTACCGTCTTTGCTGATATCCAGCGTGACGACGGCAGCCGCAGCAAGTTAGGTATCAGCCGCGATCGCCAATCCGATCTACGCATCCGTATTGATGGGCAAAACGCCCGTAGCGCAGCACAGCTGGCACAGCTAGTACCCTTGCAGCTGATCAATCCCGATAGTTTTCGCCTACTCGAAGGCTCACCCAAGCTGCGTCGACAGTTCTTGGATTGGGGAGTGTTCCACGTGGAACATCAGTTTATTTCTGCTTGGCAACGCTTACAAGCCAGCCTAAAGCAAAGAAATTCATGCCTGCGCCATGGTATAATGAATGCATCTATTATCGCTGCTTGGGACCGTGAACTCTGTCTTGCCAGCGATGAAATTGACCAGTTACGTCAAGCGTATATCGCCCAACTCAAACCTGTTTTTGAAGAGACGTTAGCCAAGTTATTGGATTTACCTGGCTTAACGCTCAGCTATTTTCGCGGCTGGGATAGAAGCAATTCATTGCAAGACGTACTGAATAAAAATCTTGAGCGCGATAGGGCGCTCGGTTACACACAAGCGGGACCACAACGCGCCGACCTTAGAGTACGGATAGAGAAAAACAACGCTGTTGATATTCTCTCCCGCGGTCAGCAAAAGCTGGTGATTTGTGCACTGAGAATTGCACAAGGTTATTTGCTATCTCAGGCACGACGCAACGAATGTATTTACCTCGTTGATGACTTACCTTCAGAGCTGGATGAGCAACATCGTTTAGCGCTCTGCAAGTTACTCGACGACTTGAACTGCCAGGTTTTTATCACCTGTGTAGACCAACATATAATGAGCTCGGGCTGGCGAACGGATACACCAGTCTCATTGTTCCACGTGGAACATGGCCAAATAACACCTTCAGGAGTGAACGCATGAGCGAAGAACAAACGTACGATTCCAGCAATATTAAAGTGTTAAAAGGTCTGGACGCAGTACGCAAACGCCCAGGTATGTATATCGGTGATACGGACGATGGTACTGGGTTGCACCACATGGTTTTTGAAACTGTGGATAACTCTATCGATGAAGCCCTCGCTGGCCATTGTGATGAAATCACCATTACCATTCACTCCGACGAGTCCATTACTGTTCAGGATAATGGCCGTGGTATTCCTGTTGATATCCACAAAGAAGAGGGAATTTCCGCTGCCGAAGTGATTATGACGGTGCTGCACGCTGGCGGTAAGTTTGATGACAACAGCTATAAAGTATCCGGCGGCTTACACGGTGTAGGTGTGTCAGTGGTTAACGCACTCTCACGCGTACTGATTATGACCATCCGCCGCCAAGGTAAAATTTGGGAGCAAACCTATCACCATGGTGTGCCACAGGCACCTATGGCACCCATTGGTGATACAGACAAAACCGGTACCTGCATCCACTTTAAACCCTCGGCTGACACCTTTGCTAATATTCAATTTAGCTGGGAAATCTTAGCTAAGCGTATCCGTGAATTATCTTTCCTCAACTCAGGTGTAGGTATCTATTTAAAAGATGAGCGCACCGGCAAAGAAGAATTATTCAAATACGAAGGTGGTTTAAAAGCTTTTGTTGAATACTTAAACACCAACAAAACTACCGTAAACCAAATTTTCCACTTCTCCATGCAGCGTGAAGAAGATGGTATTGGTGTTGAAGTGGCCATGCAGTGGAACGATGGCTTTAATGAAAACGTCCAATGCTTTACCAATAACATCCCGCAACGTGATGGCGGCGCACACTTAGTCGGTTTCCGCACCGCACTAACACGTCACCTCAACAACTATATTGAGGCGGAAGGGTTAGGCAAGAAAGATAAAGTCAGCACCACAGGTGATGACGCTCGTGAAGGCTTGACTGCAATTATTTCAGTGAAAGTTCCTGACCCGAAATTCAGCTCGCAAACCAAAGACAAGCTGGTCTCCTCTGAAGTGAAGACTGCGGTTGAGCAGGAAATGGGTAAATACCTTGCTGATTACTTATTAGAAAACCCAGCTGAAGCTCGCGCTATTGTTGGCAAAATGATTGATGCTGCACGTGCGCGTGAAGCTGCACGTAAAGCCCGCGAAATGACTCGCCGTAAAGGTGCGTTAGATATCGCAGGCTTACCGGGTAAGCTGGCTGACTGCCAAGAGAAAGACCCAGCACTATCTGAACTCTATATTGTGGAAGGGGACTCTGCTGGCGGTTCAGCTAAGCAGGGCCGCAACCGTAAAACTCAAGCGATCTTGCCACTTAAAGGTAAGATTCTTAACGTTGAAAAAGCACGTTTCGATAAGATGATTTCATCGCAAGAAGTGGGTACGTTAATTACCGCTCTAGGCTGTGGTATTGGCCGTGATGAATACAATATTGAAAAGCTGCGTTACCACAACATCATTATCATGACCGATGCTGACGTCGATGGTTCGCACATTCGTACCTTGTTACTGACCTTCTTCTTCCGCCAGTTACCTGAACTGGTTGAGCGTGGCTATATTTATATTGCCCAGCCACCTCTGTATAAAGTAAAGCGCGGCAAGCAAGAACAGTACATTAAAGATGACGAAGCGATGGATGAGTACCTAACCAACTCAGCACTAGAAGATGCTAGCTTGCACGTCAATGCGAGTGCTCCTGGTTTATCCGGTGTGGCGTTAGAAGAGTTAGTCAATGAGTACCGCTCAGTATTAAAAACACTCGAGCGTTTATCACGACTGTATCCAAAAGAAATCACCGAGCATTTCCTCTATTTGCCACGCGTTGAGCCTGAGCAACTGACCGATAAAGCGGCGATGCAAACCTGGTTAGATGCACTGCAAACACGTATGGATAACGTGGAGAAATCCGGTGAGGTTTACACTGTAGGCTTGCGTCACGATAGCGAAAGAAACTACTGGCTGCCAGAAATCCAGATTAAAGCCCATGGCCTAACCAACCATATTCTGTTTAATCATGATTTCTACTCCAGTAACGACTACCGCACAATGACTGAGCTAGGTAACAAGCTCAATAACTTACTCGAAGACGATGCCTACGTCATGCGCGGTGAGCGTAAGCAAGCGGTCAGCACCTTTAAAGAGGCGCTGGACTGGTTGCTGGCAGAAGGTAGCCGCCGCCTCAGCGTACAGCGCTATAAAGGTCTAGGGGAAATGAACCCTGAGCAATTATGGGAAACCACCATGGACCCAAGTCAGCGCCGTATGCTGCAAGTGACCATTGATGATGCGATTGCTGCCGACCAAATCTTTAATACACTGATGGGCGACCACGTGGAGCCACGTCGCGCCTTTATTGAAGAGAACGCTTTAGCAGTATCTAACTTAGACTTCTAAGGCTGCCTAATAGCACTCAAGCCGTCGTATCTATTATAGGTGCGGCGGCTTTTTTATTGCGCAATAATTTCTATGGCACACTCAGTGCCGCGATATACTGCAAGCCTGTTATAGCTCAGCAACTTAGCCCTCTCTTGTATTCATATCCTGTAATGAAAAAAACAACTGTTACCGCTAGAGCAGGGTGAATTGATTGTGTCATGATGTTGTCTAATTCGAGTTAACCGCAGGGATTGCAACCTACGCTGATATGCGTAAAACCATTTAATTTGAGTAACATCTGTGAATATTTCCCATCTGATTAAAGCAGGACTCTTGGCCACCTGCGTGTTTGTTGGTCAAACCTATGCGACACCCACAACACCTAAAGTAGCAGCGCAACAAGAACTGGCAGCGGGCAGTGCCTTGTTGATGGATTTAAAAACCAATGAAATACTTTATTCGAGTAACCCTAATTTTGTTGCCCCCATCGCCTCAGTGACTAAGTTGATGACGGCCATGGTGGTTTTAGATGCCCAACAATCCTTGACTGAAAAACTACCTATAATTATTAGCGATACTAAAGAAATGCAGGGCGTATTTTCCCGCGTGCGCTTAGGCAGCGAACTCAGTCGTCATGACTTATTATTGATTACCTTAATGTCGTCAGAAAACCGTGCAGCGGCGAGTCTTGCCCATCACTATAAAGGCGGCCATCAAGCCTTTATTCAAGCCATGAACGCCAAAGCTAAAGCTCTAGGCATGCAGCACTCATACTTTGTTGAGCCGACTGGCTTGTCTGAAAAAAACGTTGCCAACGCCGAAGACTTAGTGCGTATGGTTAAAGCAGCGCAAGGCTATCCATTGATTCGTCAGTTCAGCACTATGGGTGAAAAAACTGTGGCCTTTACTAAACCTAATTACACCTTAGGTTTTCGCAATACCAATGCTTTAGTACGCAAAGACAACTGGAAAATTAACGTCAGTAAAACCGGTTTTACTAATAGTGCTGGGCATTGCTTAGTCATGAGCACCGAGATGAATAAGCGCCCAGTGGCTTTTGTGGTACTGGATGCTTTTGGTAAGTATACCCATATGGCTGACGCTAATCGCTTAAAGAAGTGGCTGGAAACTGGCGCTATTACCCCAGTTCCAGCAGCGGCGCTGAGCTATAAAAAAGCAAAACAACACGAGCGCCAGCAAGTACTTGCCAGCCAATAAGCCGTCTTATATTGGCTTAGTGCCCAGGACTGAGCGCAAAGTAGAGCAAAGCATCTAGACCACCGGTGGGAGCTGCCTGCAAACGTAACTCGCCACCGTAACGCTCAGTCACGGCTTGGACAATCGCCAAGCCTAAACCACTGCCACTGGGTGTGCTGGCTGTGCGCCAAAAACGCTGCTTGGCTTGCTCAATATCTGCAGGGGATAACCCTGCACCCGCATCACGCACGCGCAGTAACAAACGCTGATTCTCCACCGCCATATACAACTCCACAGGGCTGTCAGCTGGACTGTAACGTAAAGCGTTATCCAGTAAGTTGCGCAGCGAGGCCACAGCTAGCGACGCAGGTACAGCAACTGCCACTTCGCGGGTCAAATCATTCACCACCTCAATACGCTGGTAGCCGGGTACTGCTATTAAGTCCGCCAAGGCATCACGTGCAAGATTTTGTGCGCTGACCTGTCCATCCTTATCAAAGTCTTGCGCGCTTTCCACCCGTGCTAATAACAGCAATTGCTCCAAACCACTTTGCATTCTATCCACAGCTGTTTCTGCCTGCTGCAAAGCGTTCTGCGCCACATCACCTGAGCTCATTTGCGCGACTTGCAAATGTATTTTGACTGCCGTTAAAGGTGTACGTAATTCATGCGCAGCATCATTAGTAAAGCGCCGTTCACGATTTAACGCCGCAGCAATACGGGCAAATAGTTGATTGAGCGTAGCCACTAAAGGCTGTAAATCTTTAGGTAAGCGTGGCACTTGCACCGGCTGTAAATCTTCAGCATCACGTTGCGCTAACACCGAACGTAAGGTTTGCAGAGGCGACAGACCGCGACCAATACCAAACCAAATCAGCACTAAGCTACCCAGCAAGGCTAAAGCCACGGGCAGGGCGGCAGCAATTAAAATGGCTGACTGTAAAGTTTCACGCTCATCAATACGGTCTGCCGTAGTCACCCACAAGTGTTTACGTTTTAAAGTAAAACTGCGCCAGCGCTCATCACCAATACTCACCTCATGAAAACCTTCACCATATTCAGCCAAGGTCGCCTGTGGCATATTCGGCGTACGCACTAATACTTCACCACGTAACGAGCGCACTTGGCACATTAAGCCACCTTGCAGTCCTAACTCCACAGCATTCAGTGGACTGGCATTATGCGAGGGCATCGGTTGTGGTAATTGCTCTAATAATCCTGCCACCATACGTGCAGAGGAGGCGAGACGTTCATCCAAAGCCACAGTCACTTCACGGCGTAAATCACCCAGCAACCACAGTGCCGCCAAACTCCAAAGCACAATAAAGGTGCCGCCTAAAATCAGCAGTAAACGTTTACGTAGGCTCATGCGGTACTCCGATGCGATAACCCAAACCGCGCACAGTTTTCACCACATCACTGCCCAGCTTGCGGCGTAAATTATAGATGTGCACATTAATGGCATTACTTTCCACGCCATCGCCGAGACCGTACAAGCTGTCTTGTAATTGTTCAGCGCTGAGAATTTGCCCGGGATTTTGTAGCAATGCACTTAGCAGGGCTTGCTCACGTCGCGATAAGGTGACCGGCTGACCATGCAGGGTCACTTCACGGGTGCTAGGATCAAAGGTTAAACCGTGGTGCTCAATCAAGTGAGTACTGCGACCACTGCTACGGCGCAACAAACTGTGTAAGCGTGCCGCTAGTTCGCGCAGGTCAAAGGGCTTGAGTAGGTAGTCATCGGCACCGGCGTGTAAACCAGCCACACGCTGCACCACTGAATCACGCGCACTTAAAATCAGCACGGGTAAATCATGGCCTTGGCTGCGTAAACGGCTGAGCAGTTGCAAGCCATCTTCATCGGGCAAACCCAAGTCCAGAATCACTGCATCAAAATGCCCTAACTGCAGCGCCTGTTCAGCCGCTGCTGCATACGCCATATGGTCCACAGTAAAGCCTTGTAACTGCAAACCAGCCAACACGCCTTGCGCAATTAATGTGTCATCTTCGACTAATAAAATATGCATAAATCTGCTAACCCCAACCGCCATTCAATCCACTGATGCACCCTTGTTTGTGCTTACTGTAACGCAAACATCAGCAACAAGAGTTTTAGCATTGATTAAGGGTTAATATTGTCTTAATGAAATAGCTGCATAGTGGCTATAAATTTTGATAGGAAGAACATGTATGCGCGCTCCTTTGATTGCGTTATTGCTCTTGTTCAGCAGCTTAACGCAGGCTTTCACCAGTAATCAGCAAGATTTTTTACCCGTCGAAGAAGCCTTTCGTTTTGAGGTGATGGATGACGTCGAGCCTAATATTTTAGTGTGGCAGATTGCTGATAAGCATTATTTATACCGTCACCGACTCAACGTTACCGATGCTAATGGCGAGACTGTTCCCATTGACTACCCAGAAGGTATTCCGCATTCCGATGAGTTTTTTGGTGATACGCAAATTTATCGTCAGTTATTACAGCTCACCCTTAACGCTGATGCACAACGCCCCTTAGCAGTAACTTACCAAGGTTGCGCTGATGCGGGGCTGTGTTATCCACCGCAAACAGTCACTGTGGGGGGTGAAGCAGCCAGCAGTGCTAGTACTCAAGCAAACTCAGCTAACGCCAACCTCTCTGCAGACCAATCCATTGCTGAGCGCTTAGCCGGTTCAGGCTTACTGCTGAATATGGCGGCGTTCTTTGTGATGGGACTGTTGTTGGCTTTCACTCCCTGCATGTTACCGATGCTGCCGATTCTCACCAGTGTGATTGCCGGTTCAAAAAGCGGTGGTTGGCACGGTGCACGTTTAGGTTTGGCTTTTGTGCTACCGATGGCCTTAGTGTATGCCGGTTTAGGTATTGTCGCGGCAAGCTTAGGTAGTAACCTTTCCGCAGCGCTACAACAGCCTTGGCTGCTGGTTCCCTTTGCCATTATTTTTATCCTCTTAGCCTTAGCGCAGTTTGGTGTTTTCACCCTACAGCTCCCCAGCTTTATCCGCGAACGTCTACAAGGTGCTGACCAGAAACTTAAAGGCGGTAGCCTCTTCGGTGCGGCGAGTCTCGGGGCTTTATCTGCCCTGTTAGTCGGCCCTTGCATGACGGCACCACTGGCTGGCGCTTTACTCTATATCGCACAAAGCGGTGACGGTGTGCGTGGCGGCTTAGCGCTGTTCTCTTTAGGTCTTGGTAGCGGCTTACCTTTGTTACTAGCGATTACTATTGGTATGCGCTGGTTACCTAAGCCAGGCAACTGGATGCAAAGCGTGAACCGTGTCTTTGGTTATGCCTTATTAGCCACAGCTATTATTGTCGTGCGTCCGGTATTAAGTGATGCCGTGTTTGTCGGTCTTTGGGGTGCCTTGCTCTTAGCTATTGCTGCACAACTGAGCTTGAATGAAACACTGAAATGGCGTTTTGTCAGCCGTTATCTCGCCTTACTACTGGGGATCTGGAGTGGTATTTTATTACTCGGTGCTGCCACCGGCGCAGATGATCCTTTGAATCCGCTCGGCAACTTCAGTGCATCCAGCCACACAGCTGCTAACACCCAGAGCATGCAACGTTTTGCTGATGTACAGCAGTTGCAAGCCCAACTCAAACAAGCAAAGCAGGATGGCAAGTGGGTGCTGTTGGACTTTTATGCGGACTGGTGTGTCTCATGCAAGGTGATGGAGAAAACCGTCTTTGGTAAAGCTGATGTGCAACAAGCACTGGCAGATGTGCGTTTGCTGCAAGCCGACGTCACCTTAAATAGCGCAGAGCAACAACAGCTGATGAAAGACCTGCAAATTATGGGTCCTCCCACAATCTTATTTATCGACCCGCAAGGGACAGAGCAACGCGCGCAACGCATCACCGGCGAAGTATCAGCCAGTGAGTTTTTACAGCACTTCACCAGTGCGCAAAAGGATAATTAATGTTGAGTTTTAATCTAGGACCACTGGCCATTCCGATGAATTTGGCGCTGCTCTATGGCGCGTTTTTTATCGCTTGGTTCAGTGGCTGGTTAATCGGTAAAAAGCGCGGGGCAAACCCAGAATCTGCTTTATTTAATATGCTGCTGATCGGTGCAGTGATCGCCCGTGCTGCTTTTGTGCTGCAATACTCAGAGCAATACGACAGTTTTTTGCAGATTATAGATATTCGGGATGGAGGCTTCTTATTACTACCTGGCTTAATTGCAGCTATTTTAGTCGGTATGTATAAAGCCTGGCGCCAAGCCCCATTACGCATGCCTCTGGGTATTGGTGTATGTATTGGTTTAGTTATTTGGGGTGCCAGCATCTCGGTAATGAGCGCATTACAAAGCAGTCAGCAAATACCTAATATTACTGTACGGGATATTAAGGGCGACTCATTGTCGCTACAGGATTTAGCTGGCAAGCCCTTAGTGATAAACTTGTGGGCAACTTGGTGTCCACCGTGCCGCCGTGAAATGCCGGTACTGGCAGCAGCGCAACAAGCCAACCCAGAGATTCGTTTTGTCTTTGTTAACCAAGGTGAAGGTCAAGAACTGGTTGAGAAGTTTTTAATCCAGCAACAATTGGGCTTACGCAATAACTTGCTCGATACCGGTGGCCGTGTTGGCCAAGCCGTTGGTTCATTATCTTTACCCACGACATTGTTTTATAGCGCCGATGGTCTATTAAAAAACAATCATTTAGGTGAGCTATCGCATGCCAGCTTAAAACATGCATTACGTCATATCAGTACAGACAGTTATCAAGTCTCTTTAGAGGAACAACCATGAATTTTAAAAAAATCTTACCATCGTTAGCATTACTGACTCTGCCAATGCTAACTCAAGCCGCAGACTACCCAGCACCAATAGAAGCCATGCGTGATCGCGGTATCGAAATTTTAGAAAAGTTTGAAGCGCCCGCTGGACTGACAGGCTACACCGCTATGTATAATGGCCGTCCATTAGCACTCTACGTCACTGCAGATGGCCAGCATGCTCTGATTGGTAGTTTATTGGATGCCAAAGGCGAAGATTTAACCGGTGCAGTCTTAGAAGAAAAAGTCAGCCGCCCACAAAGCAAAGTGATGTGGGAAAAATTAGGTAATAGCAACTGGATCAGCGATGGTTCTGATACAGCGGAAAAAATTGTTTACGTCTTTACTGACCCTAACTGCCCCTACTGCAAACGCCTATGGAATGACGCTCGTCCATGGGTTGATGCCGGCAAAATACAATTGCGCCACGTTATAGTGGGCTCACTTGGCGAAAGCAGTCAGAAGAAAGCAGCATTTTTACTCTCTGCTAAAGATCCCAAAAAAGCTCTCATAAATAATGAGAGCGCTAAATCACCCGCCAAAGAAATTAAAATTGAAGACAAGCAACGCAAACAAATTGATGATAATCATCAGTTGATGGCGTTGCTTGGTGTCAACGGCACACCCGCTGTTTTACAACTGGATGAAACCGGTATGATGCAAATGCACCCAGGTGCACCGCAGGGTTCACAGCTGGTTGAGCTGTTCGGCCCGCGTCCTTAAGTGATACAAGTTCACCCTGCGCTATTCACGCGCATGGTGAACACCATCAGCAATCTCACGGCATAAAGTTAATACACCTTCCACAGCCTGATCAGGGTTGCTGGCTTTTTCAATCAAATTCACAAAAGCCGATCCCACCACTGCACCATCTGCTAAGCGCGCGATACTGGCGGCATGCTCTGGTGTACGAATACCAAAACCAATACACACAGGCAACTCGCTATGGCGACGTAAACGCGCCACCGCTTCCTCAATATGCTCCATAGTGGCTGAACCGCTACCGGTCACACCCGCCACTGAAACATAGTAGACAAAGCCAGAACTGTTATTCAGCACTTTGGGCAAGCGCAGATCATCGGTAGTCGGCGTGGTTAGACGAATAAAATCAATACCCGCTGCTTGCGCAGGATCACACAACATCGCGTTATGCTCAGGTGGTAAATCAACAATAATTAAACCATCGACACCGGCCGTTTTAGCATCGTCAATAAAACGCTGCGTTCCATAATGATGGATCGGATTAAAATACCCCATTAAAACCACTGGAGTCTGCTGATTATCTTCGCGGAACTCACGGACCATCTGCAGCGTTTTTGCTAAAGTTTGACCATTTTTAATTGAGCGAATATTGGCTAACTGAATCGCAGGACCATCAGCCATTGGATCAGTAAAGGGCATTCCTAACTCAATCACATCAGCGCCAGCTGCAGGTAAACCTTTAAAAATACGCATCGCGGTGTCGTAATCAGGATCACCGGCAGTCACAAAGGTCACTAAGGCTGCACGATTGTGTTTTTTTAATTCGGCAAAGCACGCCTCAATACGACTCATACTGACTGCTCCTGTTTTTCAAAGTGATGCATGACTGTTTGCATATCTTTATCGCCACGGCCCGATAAGTTCACCACCATTAAGTGATCTTTAGGTAATGTGGGTGCGCGTTTAAACACTTCAGCTAAAGCATGCGCTGATTCAAGTGCTGGAATAATACCTTCCAGTTTACAGCATAAATGGAACGCCGCTAAGGCTTCATCATCTTTAGCTGAGGTGTATTCCACTCGACCAATATCATGTAACCATGCGTGCTGTGGGCCAATACCTGGGTAATCAAGGCCTGCAGAAATCGAGTGTGCATCAACAATCTGGCCATCATCATCTTGCAATAAATAGGTGCGGTTACCGTGTAATACACCCGGCGTACCACCTTGTAAACTGGCAGCGTGCTGACCGGTTTCAATGCCATAGCCAGCGGCTTCAACACCAATAATTTTAACGCTTTTATCATCCAAAAACGGATGGAATAAGCCTAAAGCGTTAGAGCCACCGCCAATACAAGCAATCAAACTATCAGGCATACGGCCTTCTTGTGCTTGTAACTGCTCACGGGTTTCTTTACCAATTACGGATTGGAAATCACGCACCATAGCGGGGTAGGGGTGCGGGCCAGCCACGGTACCAATTAGATAAAAGGTATCATTAACGTTGGTGACCCAGTCACGCAGTGCTTCGTTCATCGCATCTTTAAGGGTACCGGTACCGGCCACCACTGGACGCACTTCAGCACCTAAGAGCTTCATACGAAACACGTTAGCCTGCTGGCGCTCAATGTCAGTGGTACCCATATAAATCACACACTGCAAACCAAAACGTGCAGCCACAGTAGCAGTCGCAACACCGTGCATACCTGCACCGGTTTCGGCAATAATGCGTTTTTTACCCATGCGGCGAGCTAAAAGAATCTGGCCAATACAGTTGTTAATTTTGTGTGCACCAGTGTGGTTGAGCTCTTCACGCTTTAAATAAATTTTTGCACCACCGCAGTATTCAGTTAAGCGCTCAGCAAAATACAATGGGCTAGGACGACCTACATAATCACGTTGAAAATAGGCCAACTCTTTAATAAAGGCTGGATCTTCCTTAGCCTTTTCGTACTCGCGGCCCAACTCATGAATCAGTGGCATCAGGGTTTCAGCAACATATTGGCCGCCAAAATCACCAAATAAACCATATTCATCAGGGCTATTGCATAAAGAACTCATAACCAACTCCCACATCTAATTAGAAATATATCTATAGTGTCTAAACTACCTGATAGCCTGCACTACGAAAAGCGATATGATTGCAACAACAGGTTAGGAAAACTCACATGTCTAATCATTTTGACTTACCTTCGTTAAATGCCCTAAAAGCTTTTGAAGCCAGTGCACGCTTACAAAGTATCACCCTTGCCGCTAAAGAACTGCATGTCACTCACGGTGCAGTCAGTCGCCAAGTTAAACAACTGGAAGCACAGCTCGGTATTGCCCTACTGAGTAAGCAAGGTCGCGGCATTAAACTCACCGATGCCGGCAACCACTTATATCAAGCCAGTCATGCTGCATTCAGCCAGCTGCATAATGCTTGCGTTGAACTTCGCCAACAGACTCAACAAGCTCCCTTTGTTCTGGCGTGCCCCGGCAGTTTACTGGCGCGCTGGCTGATACCGCGTCTTGAGCAGTTGCAGCATGACTTACCTGACTTACGTTTACAGGTGATCACCAATACCGGCGATGACCATGATTTACAGCAATCTGATGCAGATGCCAGTTTGATGTTTTTAGATCAACCCTGTCCTGATCATATGCAGGCCTATATTTTAGATACTGAACGTATTGGTCCCGTGCTCAGTCCACGCTATCAACACGCGCCAGCCTTACGTACAGCCTCTGCCGTACAACTGCTAGATCAGCCGTTACTATTCACTCACTCACGACCACAAGCTTGGCCTCAGTGGGCTCAAGCGCAACAACTCCCCAGCACAGAACTGAGTTATGCACAGGGCTTTGAGCACCTCTATTATTTATTAGAAGCAGCAGTAGCAGGGCTGGGCGTTGCTATTGCACCCGAGCATTTAGTGCGCAGTGATATAGCCAGCGGTCGCCTGATTGCCCCTTGGGGCTTTGTGGAAACATCAGCAAAACTGGTACTACTGACACGCAAAAATCAGCATGAACAACGTGCGCAACAGTTGGCGCATTGGTTAATTGCCAGCCTTTAAGTACAGACGCTATACAGCCGACTCTTTTGCTCTATACTAAAAAGACGCTACATCGACTTGTAACTCACTGTCGGTAGCAGGAGGTCGTATGCAAATCTCACCCAATCTATTCTCAGCGGGTCTATCCGCCATCAAAACAGGCCAAGAACAATTGGCCAGTGCCGCACAAGCTATTGCTCAACAGCCAAGCAGCTCTGCAGTCAGTGCGCCAGCAGCCACGGCAGTACCTATGATCGATATGGCTAATCTGACTGAACAACTGTTGATGTTAGAACAAGCCAAACAGATGAATGAACTCGGTGCGCGAGTGATTTCCACAGCAGAAGAATCGCTGGGCACCTTAATTGACATTCAAGCCTGAATAAAAAATAAAATAAATTTATTTAGCAGTGCTTGACAAGAATAGGATAGCGCCGTAACTTTCAAACAGTCGTTTGATTTAATTCAGCATGCGCACACCTTGTTACTGCGCTGCTAGAAAAGCCTACCAGACACTGGATAGGCTCACTTAATAATAAAGTCTCACTGTAGAGGTTAATGGCCATGGCTGAATACAAAGCTCCCTTGCGTGATATACGTTTTGTTCGTGATGAACTACTCGGCTATCCAGCACACTATGCAAACCTACCAGGCTGCGAAGACGCTACGCCTGATATGGTCAATGCGATCCTTGAAGAAGGCGCAAAATTCTGTGAAAACGTTATTGCTCCGCTGAATCGCGTGGGCGATACAGAAGGTTGTATTTGGTCTGCTGATGGCGTTAAAACACCTACAGGTTTTAAAGAAGCTTACCAACAGTATGTTGAAGGCGGCTGGCCAAGCTTGGCTCATGATGCTGAGCACGGTGGCCAAGGTTTACCTGAGTCGCTGGGTATTTCCATCAGCGAAATGGTCGGTCAGGCGAACTGGTCATGGGGTATGTACCCGGGTTTATCCCACGGCGCGATGAATACCTTGCACGCACACGGTACTGAAGATCAGCAAACAACCTATATGACCAAACTGGTGTCAGGTGAGTGGACCGGTACCATGTGCTTAACCGAGCCTCACTGTGGTACTGACCTCGGTATGTTACGCACTAAAGCTGAACCTCAAGATGACGGCAGCTACAGCATCACAGGTACTAAAATATTTATTTCGGCCGGTGAGCACGACCTTGCCGATAACATCGTTCATATTGTCATTGCTCGTATTGCCGGCGCACCTGAAGGTACTAAAGGTATCTCACTGTTTATCGTACCCAAGTTCCTACCCAACGCTGAAGGCGGTGTTGGCGAGCGTAACGGTGTGCAGTGCGGCTCCATTGAGCACAAAATGGGCATCCACGGTAACTCAACCTGCGTGATGAACTTTGATGGTGCTAAAGGCTTCTTAATTGGCCCAGAGAATAAAGGTCTGAACTGCATGTTCACCTTTATGAATACCGCTCGTATTGGTACTGCTTTACAAGGTTTAGCTCACTCAGAAGTGGCTTTCCAAGGCGGTATTGAATATGCACGTGAGCGCTTACAAATGCGTTCACTGACCGGTGCAAAAGCTCCTGAAAAAGCCGCTGACCCCATTATTGTGCACCCTGATGTGCGTCGTATGCTGCTGACGATTAAAGCCTTTACCGAAGGTAATCGCGCCATGCTGTATTACGCAGCACAGCAAGTGGATGTGATGCAACGCAGTACCAATGAAGAAGAGCGCATCGCTGCCGACTCTATGTTGGCGTTCTTAACTCCCATTGCTAAAGCCTTTATGACTGAAGTGGGTTTTGAAGCCGCCAACCATGGCGTACAAATTTACGGTGGCCACGGTTATATCTCTGAGTGGGGTATGGAACAAAACGTGCGTGATAGTCGTATTTCTATGCTGTACGAAGGTACCACAGGTATTCAAGCGCTGGACTTACTCGGCCGTAAAGTACTGATGACTCAAGGTGAAGCGCTGAAAGGCTTTACTAAAGTTGTGCATAAGTTCTGTAAAACCAACGAAGGCAACGAAGCCATCCAAGAGTTTGTAACCCCCTTGGCTGAGATTAATAAAGAGTGGGGCGAAATCACCATGAAAGTGGGGATGGCTGCGATGAAGAACCGTGAAGAAGTGGGCGCTGCATCAGTGGATTACACTATGTATTGCGGTTATGCCTGCTTAGCTTACTTCTGGGCGGATATTGCCCGTGTCGCGGCTGAGAAACTTGCAGCTGGCACCGATGAAGAAGCCTTCTACCGCGCTAAATTACAAACAGCACGTTTCTACTTTGCGCGCTTATTGCCACGTACCCGTACCCATGTTGCGGCAATGCTCTCAGGCGCTGATAACCTGATGGATATGGCTGAAGAAGATTTTGCTCTAAGCTACTAAGCGTCATCTGTAACTGACGCTACATAACAACCTGCTGCTAAAGTGACCTGCCTAGGCTCAATTTAGCAGCAGGTTTTTTTATGTCTTTTAATAGAACTCTTGAGTCAAAAAAAGAGCCTATTAGTTTTAAAAAATTATTGATGTAGACTCAAAAACCCAACCTATGCTTCCAGCTGCAAGCCTTGTTGTGTATCGCTGTACAGCTGAATTGGCACTAATAATAAAGAGGAATGCCACATGGCCGACTACCAAGCACCTTTACGTGATATGAGCTTTGTACTCAATGAAGTGTTCGAAGCGGGTAAGCTTTGGGCACAACTACCTGCGCTAGCAGACACTGTGGATCACGAGACGGCAACCGCTATTTTAGAAGAGGCCGGCAAAGTCGCAGCGGGTTCCATCGCTCCCACCAATCGCAGCGGTGATGAAGAAGGCTGCACCTGGACAGATGGCACAGTGACAACTCCACAAGGCTTTATTGAAGCCTATAAAACCTATGCTGAAGGTGGCTGGGTCGGTGTCGGTGGTGATCCACAGTTTGGCGGTATGGGTATGCCTAAAATGATCACCGCGCAAATCGAGGAAATGATCAATTCAGCCAACTTATCCTTCGGCTTATACCCTATGCTCACGGCTGGCGCCTGCTTATCCATTCACGCGCATGCCAGTGCAAAGCTTAAAGAAAAATACCTACCAAAAATGTATGACGGGACCTGGGCAGGCTCAATGTGTCTGACCGAGCCCCATGCAGGAACCGACTTAGGCATTATCCGCACTAAAGCCGAACCACAGGCTGATGGCAGTTACAAAGTGACAGGGACAAAAATATTTATCACCGGTGGCGAGCATGATCTCACCGAGAACATTATTCACTTAGTATTGGCCAAACTGCCCGGTGCGCCAGCCGGTGCTAAAGGTATCTCGCTGTTTCTAGTGCCTAAAGTCATGGTCAATGATGACGGCTCACTGGGTGAGCGCAATAGCCTGTTCTGCGGATCCATTGAGCACAAAATGGGTATTCAAGGTTCGGCAACCTGTGTGATGAACTTTGATAATGCCACCGGTTATATTATTGATGCACCCAATAAAGGCTTAGCCGCCATGTTCACTATGATGAACTACGAGCGTCTAGGCGTGGGTATCCAAGGTTTAGCCTTAGGTGAGCGCTCCTATCAGAGTGCCATTGAATACGCTAAAGATCGCATTCAAAGCCGTGCCCCAAGCGGTGTGGTTGCAGCCGATAAACAAGCTGACCCGATTATCGTGCACCCTGATGTACGCCGTATGCTATTAACTATGAAAGCACTGAATGAAGGCGGCCGGGCATTTTCTAGTTATGTGGCTATGCAGTTGGATATTGCTAAATACAGTGAAGACCCGGCAGCTCGTCAAGGCGCTGACGAATTAGTGGCCTTACTGACCCCCATTGCTAAAGCTTTTTTAACTGACGTAGGTTTGGAGTCGACCATTCATGGTCAACAGATTTTTGGTGGGCATGGTTACATTCGTGAGTGGGGCCAAGAACAATTGATTCGTGACTGCCGTATCACGCAAATTTACGAAGGCACCAATGGTATTCAGTCACTGGACTTAGCCGGTCGTAAAATTGTCGGCAATGGCGGGGCGTTTTATCAACATTTTGCTGATGAAGTGAAAGCCTTTATCTTATCCACAGATAACAACTTGTCTGAATTCACTGTACCGCTGCAAGCCGCGATTGAAAATCTGGATGAGCTCACCGCATGGTTGATTGAGCAGGCCAAAACCAATCCCAATGAAATTGGAGCGGCCTCGGTTGAGTATCTGCAAGTGTTTGGCTATACCGCTTACGCTTATATGTGGGCGCTAATGGCAGGTGCTGCGCAAGGTAAAGAGCAGGAAGATGATTTCTATGCCAGCAAGATGGGTACAGCGCGCTTCTTCTTTGCCCGTTTACTGCCGCGTACGCAATCACTGAGCAGCTCGGTTAAAGCCGGCAGTGAATCCTTATACTTACTCAATGCTGAGCAGTTTTAACACAATAGGGGATTAATTGAGTTATCTAATAGGGCGTGTAAGCAAATGCTTACACGCCCTGTAGTCATTCACCCACTGTGCAACTCAAGCCATATGCGTAGAATAGATCGCAAGGAGTTACAAAGGAATGTATTAATCATTACGGATCAATGATTAAAGCTAGGATGGCTAATAGCAAGGAAGTTAGGAGACAGTCTGCAAACCCCGCTTACGCGGGGTTTTTTAATTTCAGCCCTATAAAAATTAATACATCACACCTGTACCGCGTAAACCACAATAACCACTGGGGTTTTGCACCAGATACTGCTGATGCATGGCTTCGGCGTAGTAAAATATCGGTGCTCTAGCTATTTCTGTAGTAATAACACCTCGACCCACTGCAGTTAAGCGCGCTTGATAGTGTGCACAACTGGCCTGTGCTTCTTCTAGCTGCTGCTGATCCATACAATAAATTGCTGAACGATATTGGCTGCCGATATCATTGCCTTGGCGCATACCTTGAGTTGGATCATGCGACTGCCAAAATAACTCTAATAACTCAGCAAAGCTCACCTCAGCTGGATCAAACACCACTAAGACGGCTTCAGTATGTCCGGTTAAACCACTGCATACCTGTGGATAATTTGGTTTATTTATTGCTCCTCCTGCGTAACCCACAGCGGTTACATACACTCCAGACTGCTGCCAAAAACGACGCTCCGCCCCCCAAAAGCACCCCATAGCAAATAACGCATACTGGTAGCTCTCAGGGAAGGGCGGATAAAGAGAATGCCCTGATAATCGATGCTGAGCTACTGTGGTTATAGCCTCTGATTCGGCGAATGCGACAAACTGTCGAGGGTCTATCAATGTTTTTTGCATGCTTACCACCCTTGTTTATATGCTTAAGAATGCTCCATGCGCTAAACTACCACCTTAAGTTATATCTCTGTGATAATTGATACCAATCCAGCATGTTATGCAGCTTAATCTACTGTGTCGTGCCTTTTGTGTGCAAGTTTGCGACAATAGCCTATTAATTTCTAATGGACGCTAATATGACTCCTCTGAAAAATGATCGTTTTCTCCGCGCCCTGCTTAAACAGCCGGTTGATGTCACACCTGTATGGATGATGCGTCAAGCAGGCCGTTATCTACCTGAATATAGAGCCACTCGCGCACGTGCAGGTGGTTTTATGGATTTATGCATGAACGCTGAGCTTGCTTGCGAAGTAACCATGCAACCGCTGGAACGTTACCCCTTGGATGCGGCGATTCTTTTTTCAGATATCTTAACCATCCCTGACGCAATGGGCTTAGGTCTGTATTTTGAAACAGGCGAAGGCCCACGTTTCAAAAAAACCGTTGATACCCTTGAATCCATTGAAGCACTACCCATTCCTGATCCTGAGCAAGATCTGGGTTATGTGATGAACGCTGTGCGTACCATTCGCAAAGAACTTAATGGCAGCGTGCCTTTGATCGGTTTTGCCGGTAGCCCATGGACTTTAGCCACTTATATGGTTGAGGGCGGCTCATCTAAAGATTTCCGTAAAAGTAAGGCTTTGATGTATGACAACCCAGTCGCGATGCACTTACTACTGGATAAGTTGGCACAGTCAGTCACCACTTACTTAAATGCGCAAATTCTTGCTGGCGCACAAGCAGTACAGATTTTTGATAGCTGGGGCGGTAGCTTATCGTCAGCGGCGTACCAAGAGTTCTCACTGGCTTATATGCAAAAAATCGTTAACGGTTTGATTCGTGAAAACGAAGGCCGCCGTGTTCCAGTGATCTTATTCACTAAAGGCGGCGGTCTATGGCTTGAGTCCATGGCTGATACCGGTGTTGAAGCACTAGGCATCGACTGGACCTGTGATCTAGGTGTTGCGCGTCAACGTGTCGGCGACAAAGTTGCTCTGCAAGGTAATATGGATCCAACCACTCTATATGCCAACCCAGCGGCCATTGAGAAAGAAGTCGGTCGTATTCTAGAAAGCTACGGCAATGGTCCAGGTCATATCTTTAACCTCGGTCACGGTATCACTCCAGAAGTGAAGCCTGAGAATGCTGGCGCATTTATCAATGCAGTACACGATTTATCGGCTAAGTATCACCAAGGTTAATTTTTATAACCTGTACACCATTAAGGCCGCTTTTGCGGCCTTAATTATTTCTAAAGAAGTTATCCACAGCCTATTCTTCCTGCTTAAAAAAGCGCCATACCTCCAAATCACTTCACACACAGATCCTGCAAAATCCGTAATAGGTTTTTCTCTTGCGCAAATACTGCTATTACTGTCTCAGTTATCATTCACTGAAACAGTACAGAGTATTACGCAGCTAGATAGCGTAATGCCCAACTGCTATCACGCGATACAGGATATTTTATGCAGCATTCACAGTCTTTAACTCTAGATACTTCAACCGGCTGGCTTAACGGTGCAACGCATCTGCCCTCAGAAAATCATAATGCCCGCCCCAACGCTGAAATCTCACTGTTAGTGATCCACAATATCAGTTTACCGCCCGGTGAATTTGAGACTGGCATGGTAGAAGCACTTTTTACTAACAGGCTTCCTGTGGATGCTCACCCTTACTTTGCAGATATTGCTCATTTAAAAGTTTCAGCTCATTTTTTTATCAAACGCAGCGGAGCCATCACGCAATTTGTCAGCTGTCTCGATCGTGCTTGGCATGCGGGAGTGTCTGACTTTAAGGGTAGGCAAGCTTGTAATGACTTCTCGCTGGGCATTGAGCTGGAAGGTGAAGATCATCTGGCTTATAGCGATGCGCAATACCACAGCCTCAATCGGCTCGTTGCAGAACTGACTCAACATTACCCAATGATTACTGCAGAACGTATCTGTGGACACAGTGATATCGCTCCAGAGCGTAAAACTGATCCTGGTCCTGCATTTGATTGGCAACGCTTAAACGCTAAATATACTGGAGAAACCCTATGAGTTTTCTAATTTTAATGCTGGCCATCTTGATTGAAAAACTCTCCAACTGGCGTCAGCGTTTGCAAAAAGATCAGTGGTGGTATGCACAACTTAAACGCTGCTCAAAACTACTACCCAAATACCATAACTTAGCGCTGTTACTGGCTTTTAGCTTACCCATCATCGGCTTAGCCTTACTCTTAGTTTTGGCACAATCAGTCATGTACGGCTTATGGCTGATACCTATCCATCTAATCGTTGTGCTCTACAGCTTAAGCCGTGGCGATGTGCGAGCCTCTTTAGGCTCCTTTAGAGATGCTTGGCGTCGACAAGACACCCATGCTGCAAGCTTGGCAGCACAACGTGATTTGCTGATCCAATCCGAAGAGCCAGCAGGGCTGTTACAGGCTGTGCAGGGTCATTTACTCTGGCAAGGCTATCAAGGCTTTTTCGCCATTCTCTTCTTCTATTTAATAGGTGGACCTCTAGCAGCACTGGCTTATCGCTTATTGGTGCTCACTTCAGAGCAAACACAGTGGCCGCAAGCAGCTGGCAAAACTACGCGTTTATTGCATATTTTAGACTGGCTACCGGTGCGTTTACTCAGCGCTAGCTTTGCCTTAATTGGCAACTTTATCACCGTCAGCAGAGCGCTGATGCCTGACTTACTGTGCATCAATGAACCCGCTAATAACTTAGTAAGTAAGGCTGGACGTGCTGCAGTTGAGGCTGAAAATAATGCTTTAGGTGAAAAAGGAACTGCAACTTTAGACAATATTTGGCTTCTTCTCGTGCGTTCAGCGGTACTTTGGTATGCCAGCACAGCGGTATGGACACTATTTTTCTAGTTAAATGGACTCTTCTAGCCACTTTAAACCCTGTGGAGAAGCCAACCTAGACTCGGTGTAACAAGCTGTGGATAACTCTGTTGAAAACTAGGCTGTGGATAACTGCTCTACTTATACACAGCTTATGTGCACCTGTTACACACCTAGAGCACCTCTTCAGCACAGCTCTTAATAGCTTGTAACTCATTGATAAATAATGAATTATTGTTGTTATCAACAGAAATATTGTTCAGTAATAATTACAACAGTAATAAGCTTTATATATTCTTTTTTAATTTAATCTATTTCTGACAAACCCAAAATAAAGATTCTTTTTCAAAAAAATCTAAAACAGTAAATAAGAGAGTTGATAAACAAATGCCGTAGATAATTGACCTAGCGCTCAGCTTTCAATAGAATTGTCGGTCTATTTAACGGGGACCACTTCGGGCCCCCATTTTGCCCAAGAAGTCACCAGGTAACGAATCATGAAACGTACATTCCAACCCAGTACCCTAAAACGCGCTCGTAACCACGGTTTCCGTGCACGCATGGCAACAGTAGGCGGTCGCGCAGTAATTCAGCGTCGTCGTGCAAAAGGCCGTAAGCGTTTAAGCGCATAATCCAATCGAGCACTGCATGAATCTAGGCTTTGGCCGAGAAAAGCGTCTGCTGACTCCTCAGCAGTTTAAAGCTGTCTTTGATTCTGCAAATAATAAAGTGCAAGGCAAAAGTGTCTTGTTACTTGCTCGTGATAACCAACTCAAGCATCCACGTCTTGGGTTGGTTATTGGTAAAAAAAGTGTAAAGCTTGCTGTTGAACGCAACAGAATAAAGCGTCAAATACGAGAATCCTTTCGTCATAGCCAAGATCATTTGGACGGCGTAGATATCGTTATTGTTGCCCGCAGGGGTATTGCTGATTTGTCTAATATTGAGCTTCGACAACAGTTCGATAAAATGTGGAAACGTCTGGCTCGCCAACGACTTTCTATATCACAAGTAGCAGTTTCTGATTCTCCAGGGCCAATAGATGCGTAAATTGGTGATCTTACCAATCAAGTTTTATCGCTATGCAATCAGTCCGATGATGGCAAGTCATTGCCGTTTTTATCCAAGTTGTTCATGTTATGCCATCGAAGCAGTTGAACAGCACGGTGCTATTCGGGGCAGCTGGTTAGCAATACGACGACTAGGACGNNAGCTGTTGTGTCTTATATGATGGTTCTTCAGTGGAATCAAGACTACGGCCAGGCTCCAGAAATAGCAGCAATCACGCAATCAAGTTCAGTCAATCAACAGTCTTCTGCTAGCAATCAAGTAACACTAAACTCTGCTCAAGCAGCGACCAGTGATGATTTACCTATAGCAGTTAATGAGCTTGCTCAAGATCCTACGTTAGCTAGTACTCCAGTTAGCAATGATTTAATTTACGTCAATACTGATGTACTGCAATTGGCTATTGATCCCAATGGTGGTGATATTGTTGAGTTAAAACTCAGCCAATACCCACGCAATGCATCCAACCCAGATATTCCATTGCAGTTATTTGAAAACAGCAGTGAGCGCGTCTATGTTGCACAAAGTGGTTTAGTCGGGACTGATGGCCCTGATGCTCGCGCCAGCGGACGTCCTGTATACAGCGTGACTCAACAAGATTTCACTTTGCAAGACGGTCAAACTCAACTTAATGTTGATTTGTCTTTCCAAGAAAATGGCATTAATTACACTAAGCGCTTCACTTTTCACCGTGGTTTAAGCTTAGAGTGCTCAGCACGTGAAATCAGCCAACGTCAAGTTAGCTGCATTAACGATAAAGCCTATCAAGTTGACTTAACTTACCTTGTGGATAACCAGAGTGATCGCGAGTGGAAGGGTAATTTATTTGCCCAGCTCAAGCGTGATGGCCAAGGTGATCCTTCATCCACCACAGCAACAGGTACTGCGACTTATTTAGGTGCTGCACTGTGGACTAAAGATGAGCCGTACAAAAAACTATCCATGAGTAATATGGATGATAAAAAGTTTAATGAAGCTGTTCAAGGTGGCTGGGTTGCTTGGTTACAGCATTACTTTGTAACCGCTTGGGTTGCAGATCCACAGCAAACCAATCAAGTCACAACGCGTAAAGACAGCAAGGGTAACTATATTATTGGTTACACCAGTCCAACGATGAGTGTCGCTGCCGGTCAGCATGCACAAACCACTGCGACTTTGTATGCTGGTCCAAAAATCCAGAGCCACCTAAAAGCCTTATCACCAGGTCTTGAATTAACTGTGGATTATGGATTTCTATGGTTTATTGCACAGCCGATTTT
>LFRM01265004.1_pt1 | contig 48385 bp, 39 predicted proteins | sample 618341 | NCBI WGS metagenome assembly LFRM01 (sample SAMN03654438, study PRJNA283298) | anaerobic digester metagenome | isolation source: pool of bioreactors CSTR01a, CSTR02a, and CSTR03a thermophilic anaerobic... | place: Denmark: Kgs. Lyngby | collected 2014-05-21 | reverse complement strand
TATCTAATTCTTGAATTACCTATATTTTTTGTCCCCCTGCGCCCGAAGCAGAGTATGTTATATATTCTTCTCCTGTTTTTTCATTTTTTTCGTTCTTCAAATACCATAAGTACCCGTAGTTAAATCCATAAATCCACTCATGATAGCTTTTCAAAGACTGCTCGACCCATTGCTTTGATACAATCATTTTATTATCCCAAACCCCGTTATTGAGAAATAAATAACCAATTTTGGCGAGGTCGTATTGGGACATGAATAAATTACCACCGCCAAAGTTAATACCTTTGCTATCCTTCTCCCAGTATACTTCTTTTATTCCTAATGGCGCGAAGAGAAATTCTTTAGCAAAATCTAGAGTACTCATACCTGCCGCATTTGTTATTATCGCAGATAATAGGTGAGTATTGGCTGAATTATAAACAAATTTCTCTCCTGGTTCACATTCTAAAGGTAAATCCAATATGAATTTAACCCAATCACCATCACTAAGGATCATTTTTAAGACAATACCCCCGCTTTCAATCGGAGGTATGCCTGATTTCATTGTTAGTAAGTGCTCTATTTTTAAATCCTTCCAACGTTCATCTGAAATTTGGGTGCGGCCCTGAGGCAAATAATCTAGTACTCTATCTTCAATGCTTTTTATATACCCCCTATCTATGGCAATCCCTGCAAGAATCGATATGATGCTTTTAGCAGCCGACCGCAAATTAAACAGATCAGAATGTTTATCATTGAGGTATCGCCTGGCTTTCCCAATACTTTCGTAAGTAATGAACAACAAGCTTTTAGCAGTTGAGAGCTTTTTTCCTCATACGGACGGTCATTATGCGCTTCAAAGATCAAATATCCGTTTTTTATAAGAATAAAACTAAAGTAGCTCTTAAAATGTTTTTCGATATATCTAATTGCATCAGCAAGAAAACTGGAATCCATACCTTGTTCCTCTGGAGTTGAGAGTTTCCAACCTTTCGTTGGGAAGTAAGCTCTTTCCCTATCGATTTGAAATACTTCCATTTTCATTCCCATCATTTTCATTCCAAAATCAATGCCGGAGCCCGGGTAGACTGCACGAACACCGCCTCGGAGGCGGGAAGGATAACCAAGCTACTTTTTTGCCCTCGTCAGCAATGCCACACACTCCACATGAAAAGTATGGGGGAACATGTCAATCGGTTGGATCTCCTGGACCCGGTAACCCTCATCCACCAAGATCCGCAGGTCCCGCGCTAAGGTGCTGGGGTTGCAACTGACGTAGACGAGGCGTTTGGGCCTGATGGCGGCCAGGGCTTCCAACACCTCTTTCCGGCAGCCGCTGCGGGGCGGATCAACCACGGCCACATCAAAACCGAACCCGATCCGGGCCAGCCGCGGCAGGACTTTTTCCGTCTCCCCGGCCACGAACCGCACGTTCTCAATGCCGTTTCGCTTGGCGTTTTCCACCGCATCGTTCACCGCTTCGGCGACCACTTCCACACCATAGACTTCCCGGGCCCGCCGGGCCAGGAAAAGCGTAAGACTGCCCACGCCGCAGTAGGCGTCGACCACTCTTTCTTTTCCGGTTAAACCCGCGTATTCCACGGCTTTATTATAAAGGATCTCCGTCTGCGCCGGGTTGACCTGGAAGAAGGAGGTGGCGGAGATCTTAAACTCCAGATCGTCCAGGCGGTCGATGATCCCGTCTTCTCCGTAGAGAACGATATTGGTCTCGCCCAGGACCACATTGCCTTTCATGGTGTTGACGTTCTGCACCACGCTTTTAATCTCCGGAAAACGGCTGGCCAGGATGCGGGCCAGTTCTTCCCCTTCCGGGAATGTCCGGCCATTGGTGACCAGCACCACCATGGCCTGGCCCGACTGGAACCCGTTTTTCACCAGGAGATAACGGAGAAGCCCTTGCCCGGTCTGTTCGTTATAAATAGAGATCCCCATCCCTTCCACCAACTCGCGGACGGCATTCATGATCCTGTTGTTCAGCGGGTGCTGGATCAAGCACTCCCGGGTATCAATCACATTGTGGGTTCCCTGTTGGTAGCAGCCCACAATGACCCTGCCGTTCTCCAGGGCAAAGGGGTACTGGACCTTGTTCCGGTATTCCCAGGGATGCGCCATGCCGATCATGGGGCGAACGGGAAGGTTTTTAAACCCTCCCAGCCGCTCAAGGGCGGCGTTGACCCGTTGCTGTTTGAACTCCAGTTGCGCCGGGTAATCAAGGTGCAGTAATTGACAACCGCCGCATTCTCCATAAAGCGGGCAGGGGGGTTCCACCCGGTGGGGAGAGCGTTTGCGGATCTCAACCGCTTCACCCCGGGCGTAATTCTTTTTCACCAACTCAATCCGGACCAGCACCTCTTCGCCGTCCAAGGCGCCGGGGACAAAGACGGTGAACCCCTTAAACCTGCCCACCCCTTCACCCTGATGGGCATAGCCCTTTATATCCACGACCACTTCCTGTCCAACCTTGACCGGGGCCAACTCCGCTGCCATACCTGCTCCTCCACTCCTGTCTTGATTATAGAATAAACATTCTCTCTTTACGCTTATTCTTCCTCCCTCTGCGGGGGAAAAGACGGGGCAGGGGAGAACGGGCCAAGTCGATTAATGACTGCGCCTTTTTATTGCCCTCCCGCCTTAAATATGATATATATGAATAGGCGACCATAAAAGCAGCAATAAAGTTGGTGAAAAAGATGAAAGCAAAATCCGAATGTTATATCTGCTCTCTTCAACAGGTGCTCTCGATAACCAGGCGGATAACGGACGACCCGGAAACAGAATTGAGGATAATAAATAAAGCCCTGGAGTACATGGTGAATATGGACCCGGAGATCACGCCGGCGGAGATCTCCAGCGACCTTTTTCGTCTGGTCTGCCGGGAATTGGAGGCCTCCGATCCCTACAGGGAAGAGATGGACTTTTACAACCGGCAGGCGCTGGAACTCTATCCCCGGCTCCAGGAGGTCCTGGCAAAAAGTGATGACCGGATCTACACCGCTCTTTTGCTAGCGGTGGCCGGAAACCAGATTGACCTGGGAATTATTGATGAGATCGATATTGAGGGGACAATCCGGGAGGTGCTGGCAGAGGGGTTGCGCCTCAACGATTACGAGGAGTTCCGGAATGACCTGGCGGAGGCCAAATCCCTCCTTTATCTGGTGGATAATGCCGGGGAGATCCTTTTCGACCGGATCCTCCTGGAGGAGATCAAAAAGGTCTACCCGGACTTGCAGGTAACAATCGCGGTTAAAAAGGAGCCGGCAATGAACGATGCTTTACGGGCCGACGCTTTCCAAACCGGTATGGACCGTATGGGGGAGATCATCGATACCGGCTGCGGTGATCTGGGCGCGCCAAAGCGACGGTGTTCTGCAGAGTTCGCGGAGGCCTTCCGCCGGGCCGATCTGGTCATAGCCAAAGGCCACGCCAATTTTGAGACCATTGAAGGCGAGTGGAAACACCCGGCCGTTTACGCCCTCCTGCGGGCCAAATGCCCGGTTGTCGCCGGAACGCTGGGGGTGGAGGTTTTTGATTCCGTCTTTAAAAAGCTTCCCTAAGGCCGGAGCCGTCTCTTTGTGAAGGCAAAGGCCATGCCGGGTACAGGCATAGACGTAAAAAATACTAATCCCAAATATAAAAAAAGCAGCCGGTATCCGGCTGCTTTTTGGTGTGGAAATTTGCCAAGCCCGGGACCCGGGCAATTGTTTACTTACTTATGTTGCTCGCAGGTCTGGTTTCCAACAGTACACGATGTCTTACATGCCGATTGACAAGAGTTGGCGCAATTCCCGCACCCTCCGCTTTCGATTGTTTTCTGAAGGTTACCATGGATAATTGCTTTAATGTGAGTCACCAAAAACCCTCCACTTCTAGAAGATGAATAATATAAATAAAATGGTGGACCCGAAGGGATTCGAACCCTCGACCTCTGCGATGCGAACGCAGCGCTCTCCCAGCTGAGCTACAGGCCCCGGGACGTCTATTATTATACAACAGCCTCAGTCCCATGTCTAGAAATAACGAAGCTGAGGCAGAACAGGCCTTTAAAAGTGGCTGATGGCCCCTGCAGCTCATCGGAGAGATATTCTATCTCTATCCAGGACAAACTAAAACCCGGTCTAGGAACATGTTTGGGAGGCAGCCTATGGAGATCCGCGTTACTGTTCCAATCCTCAAGAATCAGCCCGGAGCTTTTATCTTTGGCCCTGAGATCGAGACATTCTATGAGCCTATTGCAGTGGACGGCAATTTCGCGGTGCGGTTCAGCCGATCTGGGCTGGAAAACCTCATTCGAGGGATCCGGCGCCGCGAGTACAGCAGCTGGGAGTGGCACAAGCTGGCCCGCCTAGGTGAGGAGCTGACCGCTGCAGCAGATGCTGCTAGTCTCCTCTGCCCCCTGCACCTTGCCTCCCACTGGGAATCGGTTGGAGTGATCCCCTATCCCCATCAGCTGGATACAGCCCGCCGGGTCATTCAGGAAATGGGGGGCAGAGCTATTTTAGCCGATGAAGTGGGGCTGGGAAAAACCATCGAGGCTGGCATGATCCTCAAAGAATACATGCTGAGGGGCCTGGTCCGCAGAGCCTTAATCCTCACACCGGCTTCCCTGTGCTGGCAGTGGTTTGAGGAATTGCGGGAGAAATTCCGCATCCCTGTTGTCCTCCACCGCAGCCAATATGACTGGGCTAGATGTCAGTGCATTGTGGCTTCCATAGACACAGCCAAACGAGAACCCCACCTTGCTGAGGTGCTGGCTGCGGATTGGGATATTTTGATAGTCGATGAAGCCCACAAGCTGAAAAACTCCAAGACCCAAAACTGGCAGTTTGTCAACAGCATACGCAAGAAGTATTTCCTGATGCTGACAGCTACACCGGTGCAAAATGATCTAAGGGAGCTCTACAACTTAATCACTCTCTTGAAACCCGGTCAGCTGGGGACCTATGCCGAGTTTAAGCAGAGGTTCACCGCTGGCAGGCGCACACCCAGAGATCCGGAATTGCTGCGCTCCCTCCTGGGACAGGTGATGGTGAGGAACCGCCGGGGAACCGGCACCATCGAGTTTACCCAGAGGATTGTGCGAGCAACACCGGTGACACTGACTCCAAAGGAACGGCAGCTGTACCAAGAGATAGAGGCCTTCATCCGGCGGCAGGCACAGCAATCCTTGGCTGAGAAGAAGACAATCCTTCCTTATATCACCCTCTTGAGGGAGGTCTGCAGCAGCCCGTGGGCAGCTGTCCTCACTCTGAAGAAACTGCATGAGAAGGCACAGCCAGAGCTGCGTACAGAGCTTGAAAGACTCCTGCAACAGGCCGCTCACTTGGAGATCAGCGCCAAAGTCCAGCAGGTACTGAATCTGCTGCCCCGGCTCCAAGGAAAGGTCGTGATCTTCACAGAGTATAGGGGCAGCCAGGTGTTCATCAAGAAGCACTTGGAGGCCGCCGGTTTGGGAGTCGTCACCTTCGACGGTAGCCTATCAGCTGGCCGCAAAGAGTTCACCAAGTTCCTCTTTCGGCGGTATGGTGATGTACTGGTCAGCACTGAATCCGGCGGTGAAGGCATTAATCTCCAATACTGCAATAATGTGATTAACTTCGATTTGCCTTGGAATCCCATGCGGCTTGAGCAACGGATCGGGCGGGTGCATCGACTGGGACAGACCAAAGATGTCTATGTCTTTAATCTTGCCACCCAAGGGACCATTGAAGAACATATTTGGAGGCTTTTGCATGAGAAGATCAGGATGTTCGAGATGGTAGTCGGCCAGCTGGACACCATCCTCACCCAGCTGCATCTGGACAAATCCTTTGAAAGCCGTCTCATCGATATCTTCATCCGCTCAGAGTCGGAGACAGAACTAGTCAGGGAATTGGATCAGCTGGCAAACGGCATTATAGAGGCAAGGGACCGGCTGGCCCGCTCCAGCCTCCTGGACCTGGTTCCCTAATAGTATCTTGCGACAAAAGGAGGAGAGCTTTATCCAGCTACTGATCAATCAACCTGTGCTGAGAGAGAGGGGCGATGAGGCGGCCCACGGGCTGTCTAGTCCAGCTCCCCCGGGGAAGCTGTCAGCTGTCAAGTCTTTTCTAGAGCAGTTTTGCCGCAATCTTGGCCTTGAATGCCGCTGGCCGGTGGATAACGCTGCAGAACTGCAGCTGACCGATGAAGCTGCCGGTCTCATCGATGGCCCCCGCACTCCAGGCTACAGCCTGAGGCTGGCTCTTTCCCAGGATGCTGCTGAAGTCCATGAAGATGCTGAGTTTTTTACTCCCGGCAGCTACCGCTGGGATAGATTCTTAGCGATCACTCACCATAAGGGCAAGCTCTGCCGCCAGTATGTTGTAGGAATTGCCGGTTTCTTAGATGGCGCCGGAGAGCCTGAGGCAGATATGGGAGAGCTGACCTACGAGCCCCATCTCTTGATCCAGTGGCGCCTTAATTACCGAACCCAACAAGTCAACCGCCGCCGCATCCTCGATCTTACGGTTAACCTGGTGACCGGGCACTTGGAGGCTGGGTATTATCAATACCTGCTGCAGGGCTGCTCCCTGGGGAAAGAGCCGCTGCCTTTCATACCCATTGCTAAGCGCCGCCTGGGGTTCAAAGCCGCTTACCAGCTGATGTCCGATGAGATTCGCTACCTGCTCACCGTAGAGGATAGCAGCTGGGCGCAGGCAGCCAGCCAGGAGCTGGCCCAGGAAATCCAAGCCCTTGAGCAGTACTACAATAACCGGATCCTTGCTGAGAGCACCAATAGCCTGCTGGCTGCAGAAAAGGCTATGCGTATCCAGGAGCTGCAGCGGCGATCGCAGCCAAGGGTCTTGGCCAGCCCCTTTGCTGCCGCCCTGCTTTATATCCCCATGATTAGCTACCAGGCCTCCATCGGCGGACAGACGCTGTGCCTACGCTTTGACCCCGTGGCAGGGCACCTGCTTGAATAGGGGTCTTGGTGTTATCTCTTGGAGTTCAGCCGCTGAATCTGCTGCCTAATCCGCAGCTCCACCCGCTCGGGCAGTGGAGCGCTGGGCGGACGTTCAACCTCAGCCTGGGCAGCCGCCTCCATCACTGCCGCCGCCAAAGGCGGCCCAAGCTTGGGCACGTAAGGCTCCCTGCCTAGGAGGTCATGGAGAATCAGGATGGCGGCTTCTTTGTCGGGAATGCTGCCCTTGACATCACTGTCGGGATCGTTGGCTGCATAAGGAGGCAGGGGCGAACCAACACAAGACGGGCATCCATAGCTGCAGCGGCATTCCTCGATCAACTGCAGGCACGCTTCAAGGATATCCCCGATCAGCTCATATCCCTTGTTCGCATAGCCGATGCCTCCAGGAAAGCGGTCAAAAACAAAGACAGTGGGCACGCCGGTGTTGCTGGAATCCACTACTGAGCCAATGTCCATAGAATCGCACATGGCGTACAGCGGCAGCACAGCTGTCAGGACATTGGCAATGCCCAAGAGTCCGTCTTGGGGATTGCGGCCGAACTGCCGGGCCCGGGCTAGGGTCTCCAGACTGGGCGAAAGCCAAAAAGCACATGTCTCCAGGGTGCTGGGCGGAACTGAGACTTTGCCGAACCCAATGCTGTCCTGGCTGTAAAACTTGATCTTCTTGAACATGTAGGTAATATAGGTAACAGTGACTTCACCGAACCGCACCTTGCCGTCGGCTTGGTCCTTTTCCGCCTCCACGTTCTGCACCTGAACCTGCCGATCGCTAATAGACTGGGTATAGTAGTCCAGCTCCGCCCGGTGGACATATGCTACCCTCTCTGTTAAGTTTAGCTCTGAGACAAAGTAAGTATCTCCTTCGTGGATGTAGACAGCTTCGTTATGCAGCTGCATGAACGCGCTGAGCTCATCAGTGCTGCCGATCACCCGGGGCTGTTCAGTTGTGTCCACAATGGTATACATGTTCTCGGTGATATTCCGCAAATTTACATCATCGGCTGGATAGCCCCTGCCGGTCCAAAACCACCGGTCGCCCCGGTAGACCACCTGGCGGTCTTCTCCCAAGATATCCAGCAGTGCCGGCGCCAAGGGGCCGAAATTGGTTTCCTCATCGACCCGCACCGGCAGCTCAAAGGCTGCCGCCCGCAGGTGCCCCAGCACTATGTAGGGGTTATCGGGGTCAACCACAGCACTTTCCGGCGTCTGCTCAAAGAAGTACTGGGGATGCTGCATCAAGTATTGATCAATAGGGTTGTTATGGGCGATAAGCACCACCAAGGAATCATCATTGTGCCGGCCGGCCCTTCCAGCCTGCTGCCACACGCTGGCGATGGTGCCAGGAAAGCCCACTATCAAACAGGCATCAAGGCTGCCGATATCGATCCCCAACTCCAACGCATTGGTGCAGCTCACACCTAGGAGCTCTCCGGAAAAAAGCTGCCTTTCAATGGCCCGCCGTTCCTCCGGCAAATACCCGCCCCGATAGGCCCTGATAGAATTGGCTAAGCTGCTGCCGAACCGGCTCAGCTCTTCCCGCACGTAGCGGTAAATCAGTTCCGCAACCACCCGTGCCCTAGTAAAGGTAATGGTCTGGATCCGCTGCCGCAGCAGGCGCACCATCAGGTCCTTAGCCTCGGCATTCGCGCTCCGCCGCTGCAGCCCATCAGACAAGAGGGGCGGGTTCCACAGTACAAAGTGCTTTTTGCCCTTGGGAGAACCATCGTTGTCCACCAGGGCCATCTCCTGGCCGGTAAGGGTCTTTGCCAGCTCCACTGGATTGGCAATGGTAGCAGAACAGCAGATAAACTGGGGATTTGCCTGGTAGTGCCGGCAGATTCTCTGCAGACGCCGCAGGACATTGGCCACATTGCTGCCGAAGATGCCCCGGTAAGTATGTATTTCATCGAGCACAACAAACCGCAGGTCGGCAAAAAACTTCCCCCAATTGGGGTGATGGGGTAGAATAGCCGCATGGAGCATGTCGGGATTGGTCAAGATCACATTTCCCTGATCCCTGAGCTTCCGCCGGAGATCCCTCGGGGTGTCTCCATCATAGGTGCCGGCAGCAAGGGGCAGAGACGGCACCAGAGACTGCCACCGGTTCAGCCCCTGCAGCTGGTCCTGGGCCAAGGCTTTAGTTGGGAACAGATAGAGAGCCTTGCTATCAGGGTGCTCCAGCAGTGTTTCCAGCACCGGCAGATTATAGCACAATGTCTTGCCGCTGGCTGTTGAAGTAACGATGACTACATTGTGCCCCTCTCTGATCAAGTCCACTGCCTTTGCCTGGTGGGAATAGAGCTGTCTAATTCCCATTTCTGTTAAGGCTGCAGCCAGTTCTGGGGCCAGCGGCCGTTGGGGCTGGCTGTAAAAAGCATCCCTGGCAGGCAGGCACCGCACCCCAGCTGCCTGTCCCCGATAGTCCCTATTGTTCAACAGTTCCCGCAAGAACACCTCAACTTCCATGATCTATCTCCACCCCATCCCCTAGGCTAACATATGTTCTTGTCTTAGTTATGTTTCGCCATGGATTTTCCGCTTACCTGCTAACCAGCTGCCATCTAGGCTTCCCTCAGGCCTTACAGATAAAGCAATAGGCCCCCCGGGCACTACCCGCATACCAAGGGGACCTCAGCCGATTATGACTGCCAGCAGCCCGCACATCAAAAGAATCCGAATCCGACAGGATTCCCAGACCCGACTCCACTACCTACGGCAGCTGCAGTTCTTTCAAGTTTTCCTCCTGAAGGCGCTCTAGCACCGCCGGCCCCACTTGCCAAACATCCCCTGCCCCCATAGTGATCACTAGGTCATTGGAACCTAGATGGGGAAGCAGTACATCTGGAATCAGGCGCTTATCTCCCACGTAAAGCACCCGCTCCCGGCCTATGTGTTCCGCAACTAAGCCGGCCAAGCGTTCGGCGGTAACCCCCGGCAGCGGCGTCTCCGGCGGAGGGGCATAAATATCTGTGATCACCACCAGGTCTGCATCCTGAAAGGAGCGGGCAAACTCCTCCATCAAGATCTTGGTACGGCTGTAGCGCTGGGGTTGGAAGATGGCCACTACCCGCCGGCCAAAATGCCTGGCAGCCTCAAGGGTTTTCTTGAGCTCGGTGGGGTGATGAGCATAGTCATCGTAGACAACGATGCCGGGCCCGGCGCCTACCAGTTCGAAGCGGCGGTGGGCACCGTGAAAGCCTTCCAAGGCCTTTACGATCTGGTCAAACCCCAGCCCCGCCTCCCGGGACACGGCGACGGCAGCCAAGGCATTCTCTACATTGTAGACTCCCGGCACTACCAGCTTGGCTCGCCCCAGCATTTTGCCGCTATGATAGACCGCAAAGCTCGAACTGGAACCCGACAGTTTGATATCGGCGGCCCGGTAGTCCAACGGGAAAAGTGCGCCAGCCTGATACTCCCCTGGTAATGCCTCCCCTGACTCGCCTTCCAAACCGTAGACTACAACGGCAAATCTCCCATTGGCCTTCCTGATGCTGTCCTGAAGCACTCGATAGGCTTGACTGCTGATCACCAGGGTGCCGCCGGGCTTGATGTTGGCCAGAAAGCCGGCATAAGTATCGATTAACTGGCTGAGACGGCCTCCGAAGTTTTCTAAATGGTCGGCCTCCACACTGGTGATGACGGCAATCTGCGGATAATAGCGAAGCAAGGTGCCGTCGCTCTCATCTGCCTCAGCCACTACATACTTGCCCCGCCCCCAGCAGGCGTGGACACATTGATTCTGCATCTCCCCTCCTGCCAGAACCGTAGGCTCCAGCCCCAGGCAGCTGAACACCTGAGCGATCATCCCTGTGATGGTGGTCTTGCCGTGAGCTCCAGCTACAGCTATGCCTTCATGGTTATTGAGAATCCGGGCCAGCATCTCAGAGCGGTGCAGCAATGGGATGCCCAGGCGCCTTGCTTCCCGGATCTCAGGGTTGTCCTCTGGAATTGCCGATGAGAAAATCACCATATCTGCCCCTGCCACATGGGAGGCGGCATGACCGATATGCACATCAGCCCCTGCGTCCTGCAGTGAACTGACTACTGCGGATTCTTTGACATCTGAACCACTTACTTTATACCCCATCTGCAGCAGCACGGTGGCGATGGAACTCATTCCCGTCCCGCCGATCCCGATCATGTGAACATGCTCAGCCAAACAGGGGCACCTCCAGTCTCTTCCACATTAATATTCCCAGAAAAAGTATCTCTATTAGCGGCTGTGTTCAAGACTATCCAGCTCAGCCCAAGCACTTCTCCGCTGCTTCAGCCCGTTCCTGCTGGTCTTTTATCCCATCATGAAGAAATCCCACCCCAAACCATCAAGGTATAAGGGTGGGTTCAAAGGATTTGTCGACCCAACGAAGGGGGTTGCTGCACCTTAAGGTGTTGTTGTCGGCAAGACCGACATCCCCTCCTGCGCTTGCTCCAGCAGCACCGCGGCCACTACATCGGCCAGCAGGCGGGCTGATGCCCTGGCCTCCGCCAGGGTGTTACCATTGTAATCACCGATATACGCGCACAGCGTATTGGGGTGAAGATTGCCGTTTACATTGCGATGCTGGACTTTAATCCCCCTGCTGACACCGGCGAACATTGAGTCAAGGCGAGATTTTACTGCTTCAGCAAAGGCCATATTGCTGCTGCTGTTGGGATTTGCCACATCCCCTACCACAAAGAGGATTTTCGCCACCCTTTGGCCAGCGGCTGAAGCAGCTGTATAATCTTTATCCTTCTGCACAGGCAGGCCGTCTCGGTGAATGTCAATTACAGCCTTAATATTGGGATTCTCAGCTAGAGCTTTAGATACCGCTTCTCCGGCATTCTTGAAAGCCTCACTGTATTTTGGCACATCAAAACTCGCCTTTAAGTGAATTGCCTTAATACCCTTCTCACTGATGGCTTGACAGAACTCCGCCCCAACCGTCAAGATCTCTCCCTTGCCGTTCTTGTCGTGGGAGGGGCTGGGTGAATAATTCTCACTGGAATGGGCATGCAGCACCAACACCGTAACCGGTTCCTGAGTTCTTCTGCTGATCTCTTCCTCTGCCGACGGCGCTTCCTCAATCTTAGTCGCCATCCACTGGGGAGCCAAGGTGGGCTGTTCCGGTGTATACAGGCCGAAGTATCGTGCACCGGCAGCAGCTACCACCACCAACGCCACTAGAATAAACAAAAGGCCAGGACCATTCTTCTGCCGAGTCCTCCAAGCTCTGCGAGCCAAAACCATCAACCCCCTTCGCCATAATAGATATTCCCGTTGTCCAGGAGATATTCCGCAAGTATCTCATTATGGCGAAGGGTTTGTCAGCAGATATCAACCTGCTTACGTTTCAGCTGTAAAGACCCTAGTAACAACACCGCTGCCGGCTGGACCGATATCCTGGCCGTTGAGCCTTAACCGCACAACATCGGCCCTGCCGAACCGGATCCGAATCTCCTCCCTGGCCTGCCACAGGAAGCTTTCTCCCGCTTCTATAGTACGGGAGAGCTTAACCTCACCGTCACACCGCACCTCTACCCAACAGCGGCCTTCAGCCACAGCTTCCAGGGTAATGGGCCACGTCATCTCTTCAACCGTCACCAGCGGCAGCCTGTGGACTTCATCTTCTGGCAAGGTAACTTCCACTGCTTCGGAATCAGCTCCACTGTCCTGCGCTGGCAGGGAAGGCTCCTGCCCATGATCGGGTTCTCCATCTAAAGAGACTGCCTGAATCTCGTCTAACTCAAGGTCTGTACCGATGGTCAAACCTTGCCCATCACCATCATCAGCCGCTGGTTCCCCGGTCTCAACTGCCTGGCTGTCTTCCTCCCGCGTCGTCCCTTCTACGGCCCCATCTCCCAGCAGGGAACCATCTGATGGCAGCATGGCTTCCCCAGTGTCAGCTCCTGGCTCAACTAGGGGCTCAGTCTGCAGCTCTTCATCGGCAGTCTGTTCAATCACATCTTCAGCAGGAAGCCCGAGGCTGCCCGTGCCAAAAAAACTCTGCTGCCAATTAAGCAGTAGATACGCGATCAAGGCCACCCCGATAATTAGCAGCACGGCAATTGCCCGGCTTGACTTGCGGCGGCGCTGGCGCCTGCCCTTATCCTTGCCGCTGAGCTGAAAGATCCCAGTATCTGTCTGCAGCTCCTTGGCCCGTCTAAATACTCCCACTGGCGGTTCCTCTGATAGAGTTCTACTTCCTTGGAGTTCTCGCCACGTCTTATACTCCTCTACTAATTCATCACCGGATAACCCCAAGTATTCGGCGTAAGTGCGCAAGAAGCCCACGGCATAGGCATACCCTGGCAGTTCTTCCCACCGCCCTGACTCCATAGCCAGAAGATAGTGCTTGCGTATCTTCAGGTCGGCTACCACCTTATCTAGGGTAATACCTTGGTTTAATCGGGCTTCTTCCAGCGTTCGCCCAACTTCGGTCACCGTCCACCCCTTCTTTCGTAGAAAAGTAGATACTTTACGAATCCCCGCCTACAGCTGCATCTTCATAATCATCTACTAGTACTTCCCGAGGCTTGCTGCCTTGATGCGGCCCGACAATGCCCTTCAGCTCCATGGCATCGATCAAGCGGGCGGCCCGGGAGTATCCAATGCGGAAGCGGCGCTGCAGCATGGAGATAGATGCCTGTCCCGAGTCAATCACCAGCCTGACAGCATCATCGAACAGCTCATCCTCAACGCTCACTTCCCGGTCCACCGATTCCTGCAGATCGACAATACTATCCTCTTGAGCATCGGGGTCCGCCTGCTGCGACCAGAAACTCACCAGTTTTTCTATCTCCTTGTCCATCACCAGAGCTCCCTGAGCTCTGATCGCCTTGGAAGCACCAACTGGGAAATAGAGCATATCGCCTTTCCCCAGGAGCCGCTCAGCACCTGCCATATCCAGAATGGTTCTAGAATCCACCTGTGATGAGACTGCAAAGGCGATCCGGGATGGGATATTGGCCTTGATTAGACCGGTAATCACATCTACCGACGGGCGCTGGGTAGCGATAATCAAACACATGCCGGCAGCCCTGGCCATTTGGGCCAAGCGGCAAATAGAATCCTCTACGTCAGCAGCCGCCACCATCATCAGGTCAGCCAACTCGTCGATAATCACTACTATGTAGGGCAGAAGCTCCCCTTCGCCGTAGCGTTCCCTATTGTCGGCCATCCACTTATTATATGATTCAATATTCCTCGCGCCGGCATCCGCGAACAGTTCGTAGCGGCGCTCCATCTCCTTTACCGCCCAGCGGAGCGCTCCAGCCGCCTTCTTGGGGTCGGTGACCACCGGGCAGATCAAATGGGGAATGCCATTATATACTGTCAGCTCCACCCGTTTGGGATCAATCAGCAGAAGCTGCACTTGCTCCGGTGACGACTTGTACAGGAAACTTGCGATCATAGCATTAAGACACACGCTTTTCCCAGAGCCGGTGGCGCCTGCCACCAGCAAGTGGGGCAGTTTCTTCAAATCAGCAATCACCGGATTGCCTGCGATATCTTTGCCCAAAGCCATTGCTAAGCAAGAAGGGTGGCTCTGAAACTCCGCGCTCTCCAAAACATCCTGCAGGTAAACAGGGCTGGGTTCCCGATTGGGAACCTCCACTCCTACTACTGACTTGCCGGGCACCGGTGCCTCGATTCTCACATCCGGTGCCGCCAGAGCCAAAGCGAGATCATCGGCCAGGGCGACTATGCGGCTGACTTTAATACCCGGTGGAGGCTGAACTTCATAGCGAGTGACAGTGGGCCCATGGCTGACATCTACCACATGGGCGTCAATGCCAAAGTTTGCCAAGGTTGTCTCCAGCAGATCTGTCTGGTCGCTGCTTTGACGGCGGGACCTTCGGATTCGGGAAGCCCTCACCAGGTCAAGGGGCGGCATGGTGAAAGGCCCTATCCGCCTAGGCTGGGAGAGAGAAACACCTGGGTCTTCCTGCTGAGCATCACCCTCCGCCTTGACCAGCTGGGATGGGGGCCCTTCCTCCCGGGATGCCGCTACTTCCTGGATAACTTGACTTTGCGCCTGCCCGTTGGGCCGGCGGCTGCCGCCCTTGGGTGCTGGCTGAGCAGCTTTTTTCGCTTCCCGGGATTTCCCATCAGCTGCCTTTCTTGGCGTTCTGCGCCTCCATGAGGAGACTCCTGTGATAGCAGCTGTCCATGTCTGCTTGACATCCCGCCAAACTGAGGCCGCCTTGCGGCCAACCCAGCTTCCCACACCCAGCACTGACTTAAACAGGGGAACATCAAATAGAAGAATGGCAGAAATCATCAAACAGGCCGCAATCAGGACATATGTGCCGCTGAGGCCAAAAGCCCGCAGCGAGACCAAGGTCAAGTACTGTCCAATGACACCGGTACCCCGGGGACTACTGAGCCACTCTCGGGAGTAGCGTATATAGGAGGCAGCCACATTATCGGTGGTCTGCAGGTGGATGAGAATCAATAAGGCCGCGATCAAAAGGCCTAGGCCGGTCAAGAACCGTCCAAAGGCCGGATCTTTCCCCTTGCCCCGGATACAGCGCCAGCCAGCCAACAGAAACAGAAGCACAGGCAGATCCGCCGCCAGGCCCAAGAGCCAGCGGGCATATCTTCCAACCCAAAGGCCGACAATGCCTACACTTTCGGTATGTAGACTGAGCCAGGTAAACACACCCACGGCAAAAAGCAGAACTGCCATGATCTCTCTCCCTCTGCGGGGCACTACAGAGGGCGGTTTGGCTGCCTTACCCTGCTCAACTATCTTCGCCACGCGACTCACTCCCATTTCTTCGTGATTCCCCATCTCTATGCAAAACTCCTTGTTCTCTGAACAAGGAGATGCGGGAGCCGCCCTAGCGCTCCCGCAGTCCGATTACTGCTGCCATTCTTCCTGTAGGGCTTTTATCCCGCCTATGTGAGAAAAAGACCCTATCCAGGCACGAAGTGCAAAGCCCACTGATATAGATCTGCTCAGGCGGTACTCCGCCTCGTATCAGATACTCCCGGTTAGCCTCTTTTAGATCCAGATAGATGCGCCCTTCCCTTCTAGTCAGAAGCTTCCTGCCAAACGCCTTGTCAAATCCGCCAGCCAGTTCTTCTCCCACAGAGTAGCAGCAGCTGCCGATGGCCGGGCCTACCAGGACGTGAATTTCGTCGGGGCTGGCGCCTGATACTTCCATCATCTTTGCCGCTGCCTTAAGCCCCACCTTTGCCAAAGTACCCCGCCATCCGGCATGGGCAATGCCCACTGTGTTCCCTTGGGTATCCCAAAACAGCAGAGGAACGCAATCGGCATAGTAACACGTCAGCCAGACCCCTGATTCCTTGACAACTAGGCCGTCCACAGCCGGGAGGGCCGTATCCTGGGACGAAGCTCCCCGGCCCCGGTCCTTTCTGCCTACAACGGCAACATCACTGCCATGCACCTGCTGGCCTGCAACCCAGCCTTGGAGGTCAATCCCCATGGCTTCCGAAAAGCGCCGTCGGTTGGTGAGGACATTTTCCTCCCGGTCACCAACGTGGAATCCCAGATTCAGGGAGGTGTACGCACCAGTGCTCACACCTCCTTGCCTCGTGGAAAACCCGCACACAACCCCCGGCGGCAGCATTTCCTCTCCTGGCACCAACACTCCGACACCGCTGCTTGCCCGCCACCTGAGGACATCCCCTGCTATGCTGCTGCCTGCCACTGTTTTTATCCCACCTATTCATTCTGCTGCTGCAGGAGTTTCTCTAGTTCTTCCATGAAGCGGCCGATGTCCCTAAACTGCCGGTATACTGAAGCAAAACGCACATACGTCACCTCATCGAGCTGCCTCAGCCGCTCCATCACCATCTCTCCAATAATCTGGGATGGGACTTCCCTCTCCATCTGATTCCGCAGTTCCCTCTCTATCTCCCTGGCGAGATTTTCGATCACCTCATAGCTGATGGGGCGCTTCTGTGAAGCCTTCAAGACGCCGGAGATGATCTTGTCCCGGGAGAAAGCCTCCCGCCGCCCATCCTTCTTGACCACCATCAAGGGGACTTCATCCAGCCGCTCATAGGTGGTAAAACGCCGAGCGCATTCCATACACTCCCGCCGCCGCCGAATGGAGGTGCCTTCTTCCGTCGCCCGGGAATCCACGACCTTGCTTTCCATAAAACCGCAAAAAGGGCATTTCATCATGATCCCACCTAACGCAAAATGGCGCACCAAGCTGCATCAATTATACTACAGCGGCTTGCCTGGAAACAAATAGTGTTTTCCAGCAGGAAATAAATGACAGACGGTGAAGTCACTCCATACTTGCCAATGAACGCCATTGGTGAAACGGTAAAGGAGGATGCCATACTATGGAAAAATGGGAATGCATGGTATGTGGTTATATCTATGATCCAGCGGAAGAAGGAGGCATACCCTTCGAGGAACTGCCCGATGATTGGGTCTGCCCTCTGTGCGGAGTGGGCAAAGATGAGTTTCAGATGATAGAGGAATAGCAGCGTAAGGCAAAGACTGCCCCAGTCCCCGGTGGGTCACCGGGGACTACGTGTCATATCTTCCCCGGTTGTGAGCCCGCAGGGAAGCCATCTCGACTAAGATAACATCGATACCGATCAGCATCACTTTCTCCCAGGGGATTACAACTTCTCGGCCCCTCCGGAAAAGCCCGAGGAAACCGCCGGGTTCGGACAAGATCAGAGCATTGATTTTCCCTGTGGCCAAGTCAATATCCAGGTCAGTGATGTTGCCCAAGCGCTGACCATCGATGGTATTGATGACATCCAGGATCCAAAGCTCCGATGTCTTAACCAGCACTCGCCCCACCCCCCGGCACACTCTGCCGTACATTTATTATATGTAGGGATGGGACCAAATGTACTTCCAGGCAGATACCACCGCCGGCGGATTACGATGAGAGTTGAGCAGCAGACAGTGCGGTTCTGCCCCGTACCAAGTCCCACAGAGCCGCGAGCCTTTCACCATACTCCCGATAGATATTATCTAGATACTTAAGACGCCACTCAACTACCAGCTGCCGGGCTTCTCCTTCACCGACGGCCTCCCGCCGGATGATCGGCTGCTGGGCAGCTCCCGCGCCATCCACATCCATGAGACAGAGGGGCGGAAACAGCACACACCACCAATTCCTGCCCTTGCCTTCCCCGATGATCACCTTCACAGCCTGGTAATCACCTGCCGGCACCACCATAGATCCGTAGTCCCGCTCGGGAAAAGCATATTCTCCCAGCTGCACCTCCACCGGATAGTGCTTCCCATACCGGCTCACTGCCTCTTGGGCGGCTGCCTGGACAACATCCTTATGAAGGTTCAACTGCTCCCAAGCTTGGACCTTGCTGCCAACGCCGGCAAACAGGTGCTGCGTCTGTGCGATGACAGCATCCCTTACCTGCAGCTTAAGCTCCTGATCAGCTGGTGAATCACTATTGGCCACAACATGAAGCCTAATCAGACTCTCTAAATTAAAGGCTTCCTCTGCCGGCAGCCCATTGCTAGTGACCTGCATACCGAAGAAACCCAATAGCAGTGCTGCTGCCAGAGCGATGCTTGAAAACAGCAGGCGACTGCGGAACTTGTTTGCTATCACCCTTGCCACCTCCTGCGGTTGACTAGTCTGGTTTGTGCCTGATGGTCCGTCATTGGTTAATCGACTGAGCTTCATGGACTACCATATGTCGGCGCAGGTGCTTTAGGGCAGCTTTCTCAAGGCGGGAAACTTGAGCTTGGGAAATCCCGATCTCCTCGGCCACTTCCATCTGGGTGCGGCCGCCGAAGAACCTCATGGTGAGAATCAGCCTCTCCCGTTCCCCAAGTTTGCTCATGGCTTCCCGGATGGAAATTCCCTCCAGCCAATTGCTGTCTTCATTTTTCTCATCACTGATCTGGTCCATAACGAAAATGGGGTCGCCCCCATCATGGTAAATCGGTTCAAAGAGCGACACCGGTTCTTGAATGGCGTCTAGAGCATACACGATCTCTTCCCTAGGCATTTTAAGAACCGCAGCAATTTGGCCAATGGTCGGCTCCCGGGAATACTTGGCTACCAGGGAGTCCCGGACCTGTAAGGCTCTATAGGCAATATCCCTAAGTGATCGGGAAACCCGAATCGGATTGTTATCCCTTAAGTAGCGGCGAATCTCCCCGATGATCATGGGAACTGCATAGGTGGAGAACTTGACATTTTGACTGAGGTCAAAGTTGTCGATTGCCTTCATCAAACCTATGCAGCCCACTTGAAACAGGTCATCTACCGGTTCACCGCGGTTATTGAATCTTTGGATCACACTCAGTACTAATCTAAGATTGCCTTGAATAAGCTGTCTACGGGCACTTTCGTCGCCTGCCTGCATGGCCCGCAGAAGTTCCCTCATTTTCTCGTTAGAGAGAACCGGCAGTTTTGATGTGTTGACACCGCAGATCTCAACTTTGTTCAAACCGTTCTCCCCCCAATACTGTGAGCCGCTTGTATAGTTCAGTATTGCCACAGGGATGTCGGTTTATTCCGAAGACATCAGCCATTGGTATTTATCTTCGGCAATATAGAAGGACCTGGCAATTCTGGCAGGTATTATAACTCAGAGGAAGGCGGGAGAGGGGATGGGTGCAATGGCCTTTGGCTATATAGTGTATGTTGATGTACTCTTGCTCTATATAGCAGCTAACTTCATCTGTGATTATCTGCTCTTGTGGGCAACGGCGGCAGTTTCCCTGGCCAAGACCAACTGGCGCCGTCTCTGTGCCGGTGCCGCCATCGGAACCGTCCACTTTCTCCTCCTCTATCTGGCAAGCCTGCGTATCATCCCCTATTACGGCTGGCTGCGCTTCCTGCCGACAATCATAGCCGTTACACTGCTCATGCTCCTGGCAGCCTTTCATCCGGTGCCTTTGCGCCGCCTGCTCAAATTGGGCCTGCACTTTGCGGGGATCGGGTTTGGCTCCGGCGGCATCGGTTTAGCAGCTGCCTATCTCTTGGGTACACCTGCCCAGCCCAATACCTTGCTCGGGCTGCTTACGGCCATTGCAGGCATATTGATCATAGCTGAGCTGGGCTGGGGAGTTGTTCAAGCCAGCATGGTCCGCCGCATCTACCAGCTCCCCATCAGCATCTATTTCGGCGATGAAGTTATCCGGGTGGTTGGCTTATTAGATACCGGCAACCACCTGACAGATCCGTTGACCGGGGCACCGGTGATCGTCTTGGAACAAGGCCTGATCACCAATCTGCTGCCCCCGGACTTGGCGTCCAACATCCATGAGCTGGAAACAGGCGATGAAAAGGCTCTCACACAGCTGCTGGCAGCCTCTCAATGGTCCAGCCGGTTTAGGATCATACCGTACAGCTCCCTGGGCAGCAGCAAGGGAATCCTAGTTGGCTTTCGGCCGGACCAGATCACACTGGATGTATCAGGACAATCGATACCTGCAGGTGAAGCCATTGTAGCCATCTGCAATCACCAGTTAGACACCGCTGGTGAGTATCAGGCCTTAATACCGCCGTCGATAGTGCACGGTACGTTGGGCGAGTTTTCCGCATCACCGGGCGTCAGCCCCGCTGCTATGGGAGGCGAGGGACAATGAAAGAATTCCGGTTCCGGATCTCGGTAGCCATACGGATTACAGTATTACGCCTCTGCCAGAGACTGGGATTGAAGCCGAGCTTTGTCCATTACATCGGCAGCAGCGAAGTACTGCCTCCTCCCCTAGGAGCAGAGGAAGAAAGCGAACTTCTGCAACGACTTGGTTCAGGTGACAGGACCGTTAGAAATACGCTGATCGAGCGGAATCTGCGCCTGGTCGTGTACATCGCCCGCAAGTTCGAGAGCTCAGGAGTTGGCATTGAAGACCTTGTTTCCATCGGGACCATAGGCCTGATTAAGGCGGTGAATACCTTTGACCCAGGGCGGAATGTCAAGCTGGCTACCTATGCATCCAAGTGCATAGACAATGAGATTAGGATGTTCTTGAGGCGCAACAGCAAGACTAGAGTAGAAGTATCGCTGGAGGAACCTCTCCACACAGATTATGACGGCAATGAAATCGGCTGGATCGATATCCTAGGAGTAGAGAGCAATGTCAGCAAAGGGATCGAAGAGGAAGTGGACCGGGAGCTGTTGGTCGGTGCCCTGAAGCGGCTGAGCCCCCGGGAAACCAGGATCATGAAACTGAGGTTTGGATTGGAAGACGGCGAAGAAAAGACACAAAAAGAAGTTGCCGACTGTCTGGGGATCTCCCAGTCTTATATCTCCCGGCTGGAAAAGCGCATCTTGAAGAAACTCAGGCGGGAGATCAAGAAGCTGGAGTAATCTGCTGTCCCCCGCCTGTATTGCTATTTTCTCCGCAAGAAAGCCGGAATGTCCAGATCATCGGTGGCAAAGGGCTTGATTTCAAACTCTTCATTGAAGCTGCGCCGATCGGCCTGCTCAGCCTTGCGGTCAGAACGGCCCTCAAACCCGGTTGCGATTACCGTCACCCTAAGCTCATCTTTCAGAGCTTCATCAATGACGGCCCCGAAGATGATATGGGCATCGGGATCGGCTGCTGCTGCGATGAGCTCCGCAGCCTCATTGACCTCAAACAAGCCCAAAGATGAACTTCCGGTAATGTTAAGTAGAATCCCCTTGGCTCCCTCGATGGATGCCTCCAGCAAGGGGCTGGAGATAGCCATGTTGGCAGCCTTGGCTGCCCGGTTTTCACCGGTGGCATAACCTAGGCCCATCAACGCCGAGCCGGCGTCGGTCATGATGGTCCGGACATCGGCAAAATCGAGGTTGATCAGCCCCGGCACTGTAATCAGATTGGAAATACCCTGCACGCCGTGAAGCAGTACATCATCGGCCATCCCAAAGGCCTCGACAATTGATGTCTTCTTCTCCGCCACCTGCAGCAGCCGGTCGTTGGGGATGACTATCAGCGTATCTACCTTGTCCTTAAGTTCAGCAATTCCCTCTTCGGCCTGCTTCATGCGGCGCTTACCTTCGAAGGTAAAGGGTTTTGTAACTACACCTACAGTTAAAGCCGAGACCTCGCTGGCTATCTCCGCAACTATTGGAGCTCCTCCGGTACCAGTTCCGCCGCCCATGCCCGCGGTGATAAAGATCATGTCAGCGCCATCCAGCAAGGCCCTGATCTCATCACGGCTCTCTTCAGCTGCTTTCTTGCCAATCTCAGGATTAGAACCCGCCCCTAACCCTCTAGTCAGCTTCTCACCCATCTGAATTTTGTGACTCGCGTTTGACAGCATCAATGCCTGGGCATCGGTATTTAAGGCAATAAACTGCACGCCCTGTAGTTCTGCCTCAATCATGCGATTCACTGCATTGCTGCCGCCGCCGCCAACTCCCACCACCTTGATGTTGGCGAACTGCCCGGCTTGCGTGTCGAATTCGAACATGTCCGTTACCTCCCAAGAACCGGTACCCACCGGCACATCTCGTTGCTAAGACTTGAGCCATTCACGTACTTTCTGCCACAAGACATTCAAAGAGGCAGGTCTGCTGGTACCGACAGCCTGTGACTGAGTCATACTCCTAACCCTATCCTGGGCCAACGCAGCTGCCGCCGCATAGGCAGGGCTTTGGCAGGCCTCAGGCAGGCCTTTGAGGTATTCGGGGAGAGATGCATCGACGGGCATGCCCAAAAGCTGCGCACCAAGGGCTGCCATTCCCGGGACAAGGGCTCCCCCTCCCACCAGCCTAATTCCTGTTGAGAGGCTTCCGCCGCTGCCTTCCCTGTTTGTGTGACTGCGGACAAGCTGCCAGATCTCCTCCGCTCTTGCCATGAAAACATCACTGTATTCGCCGGGCTCCACCTGCATATCGTCAAGCAGAGCCATATTTGGGCCGTCTTCTTCCAAACTTGCCCCTAAAGGAGAGTTCACCGGTGCTGGGCAGCCAATCTCCCGGACCAGCTGTTCAGCCTGCTCTCTGGTAATGCCCAACCCTGCGGAAAGGTCTCTAACTAGATTGTCAGTCCCCACCGGCAGGCAGGCCATGGTATCGAGCTGTCCATCGCGAAACACCGCTACATCGGTCTGGCCGGCCCCAAGGTCAACCAAAACGACTCCCAACTGTCTCTGGCCGGGAGCCAGCACCATACGAGCGGCGGCCAGGACTTGTACCGCCGCCTCATCGACTTCTATACCAGCTTGTCCAAGACAGTTGACAAGCTCTGCTAGTGCCGATAAAGGTGCGGTTATAAACTGTACATCTACTTCAAGACGGCTGCCTGCCAGGCCGATAGGAGATCCTTCGATCATCTGCCCATCCAAGAGGTAAGTGCGGATCAGCCGATCAACAATCCGCCTCTCCGGGGGAATAACCACGGCTGCAGCTGCATCAAGAGCCCTCTCCACATCTGCCGCCTCAACCCGGCGACCGGGCCTTTTTACAGCTGCCACACCCCGAGCGGCATAGGAAGAACAGAGGGTCCCCGGTATACCAATTACCACCGGCGGCAAAGCAGCTTGTGCCATCCGCTCAGCCTTAATGACCGCTTCCATGACGGCTCTTATCAGAGCTTCAGCATCAGTAATCTCACCCCGGTGCAAGCCCCTGTGAAAGCCGGTACCTACACCGATCACTTTGACAACCCCGGCGGGGTCAGCCTCGGCTATGATTACCGCCGCCTTAGATGTACCGATATCCAAGGCTGCTGCTAGACGCTCTCCTCTTAGCTGGGTTTCTCCCAATCGTCTTCACCTTGGCTTTTCAAAGCCCCTGTATCACTGAGGAGCAGGTAACCTTTGCTTCCTAATTCCACAATCTAAGTAGATTCCCTCTTTACCGGGAGAGTTTTCGTCGATTTGGCTAGGGCAGCTTACGCACCACCGGCCGTTTTGGATTGGAAACATCAACAATCGTATAGGCATCAGAAGGTATGGAATCCAGCCGGGGCAGAAGAGTTGCCACTACATCCAGCTTATCCTGCAGGTCTCCCGGCCCACCTAAATGGCATTCGACTAGACTCCGGCTGATCACTTTCAATCCGTCCCTATCCATCACATTGACTTCAGAGACAAGCTCTCTTACCGCCCGGGGCAGCCCGCTAAGGACCATGCTGGCAATTACAAGTTCCCCGGCATTCTTGTTCCCCACCAGAATAGAGCCTTTCTCCACCCCAGTAATAATGGGCAGGTTGACAGCTCCGTCTCCCAGCCTGCCTAGAACAGTCCCATCGGCTGCGACCCCGAAAAACCCTGATTCAGACGGTACCATGGCTATGGGAGTCCTCTCTTGCACTTGTATGTAGACGGTATCGGGCAGGTATCGGTAGACAGCAGCCCGGGAGATGATCGGCTCCTGCTCTAGTTTTCTAGCCGCAAGATCGACATCGAGCCGCAGAAGGCTTGTCCCTTTCTCAATCCCGGCAATCTCAGCAAGCTGCTCTGGACTGTAGGTAGAGCCGTTGGCTTGGATAGACTGAACCTGGAAGAAAGGGGAATGGAGAAAGCCGTAAATGCCGATAATCAAGAGCAAGACTGCCATAGAAAACCATAAGGAATAACTGTCCCGCTCCTTAGGCATCAGATGTCCCCCTTCCGCCTATGTCTGTACTCTTCAATTATAACATAGCTAAGCAGCAAGGCATGAAATAATTGTCAGCAAAGGAAGGTTTGTCAAAAAACTACTCGAGGAACACGATCTCCGCACCTACTGCCTGCAGCTTGCCGATGAGATCATCATATCCCCTGCTCAGGTGTCCATCATCCTCCACGATGGTCGTACCGTGGGCAGCCAGACCGGCAAGTACCAAGGCTGCCCCGGCCCGCAGATCCGGCACCACAACTTCTGCTCCGCTCAACTCAGGGATGCCCTGCACTACAGCACTGCGGTCAGCAAGGATAATATTGGCTCCCATCCGCCTTAACTCGCTGACATGCTTATACCGGTTTGTATAAACTGTCTCCCGGACAACACTGGTCCCTTTAGCCAAGGTCATCATTGCCATTACCTGGGGCAATAGGTCTGTGGGAAAGCCTGGATAGGGCAAGGACTGGAAGTTTACAGCCCGATAGCTCCCGCTAGAGTGCACTGTGATTCGATCGCCATCGATGGATATGTCAATACCGGCCTCTTTGAGCTTGGCGATCAGGCTAGAGACATGCTGGGGGATTACGGGATGAATGACCACTTCCCCTCCTGCCATGGCGGCTGCCACCAAGTATGTTCCCGCCTCAATCCGATCTGGGATAATGGTGTGTTCCGCCGGATGTAAAGCTTCCACGCCATCGATGCGGATGACATCGGTGCCCGCACCCCGGATCCGAGCACCCATTTGATTGAGGAAGTTCTGCACTTCAATGATCTCCGGCTCTCTGGCAGCATTGCGGATCTGGGTTGTACCATCAGCTAGGGCAGCGGCCATCATCAGATTTTCTGTCGCACCTACACTAGGATAATCCAGCTGAATATCGGCTCCGTAAAGCCGGGTAGCTTCAGCGTAGATATATCCGTGCTCCTCCCGAATCTCTGCACCCAACTGCCTAAATCCCTTAAGATGAAAATCGATGGGCCTCTCTCCAATTGCACAGCCGCCGGGCAGCGACACCCTCACCCTGCCCAGCCGCCCCAACACCGGCCCCATCACTTGAATGGATGCCCTCATTTTCCGCACTAGCTCATGGGGAGCTTCTTCGCCGATATCATCACCCACCGATAGGTGCAAGGTGTTTTCTTTGAACTCAACCCCTACACCCAGGGTTTTCAGCAAGTTGATCATGGTGAAAACATCTTGAATGTGGGGGACGTTGTGAATAACTGATTCACCGGGAGCCATCAAGGCCGCCGCCATCAGTTTTAGGACCGCATTCTTGGCTCCGCTGATGGGAATCAGGCCCTTCAGCTGCCGACGGCCATTGATCCGTATCCTTCGCACTTCGCCACCACCCGCGCTTTCAGCAAATTGATCAAATCTACACCAACACTCCGGATATTGCCGGCTCCCATAGTTATGACTACATCTCCCGGCCTTACTGACTCAGTTAGAAAGCTTGGAATGTCTTGATAATCGGGTATGTAGACTGAGTTAGAAAACCCCGCTGTCTCAACTGCCTCCGCCAAGAGCCTGCCGGAGATCCCAGGGATTGGCTTCTCCCCTGCCGGGTAGATCTCCGTCAGAACCAGCTGGTCTGTGTTGGAGAAACAAGCGGCGAATTCCGGCAGCAAACCGGCTACCCGGGTATATCGGTGAGGTTGGAAAACGGTGATAGTCCTCCTCTGCAGATGCCTGGCAGCAGCTAACGTTGCCCTCACCTCTGTGGGATGATGGGCATAGTCATCAACAACCAGCACACCATCGACCTCGCCGAGCCTCTCAAATCTGCGGGCCACTCCCTTGAAATCAGCCAAACTGGCCAGAGCTTCTGTGATGGGCAGCTCCAGTTCATCGGCCACCGCCATCACCGCCAGGGCGTTGGCCACATTGTGGCCGCCCGGGACCCTTAACTCGAGGGTACCCATCTTCTCGCTGCCCCGCCAGACTGTGCTGCGGGACCCAAAGGGCAAGAACTCCAGATCCGTTGCCCGCCACAGGGCACCATTGCCAAGGCCGTAGTCTACCCGCCGGCACCGCACCTGCTTTGCCAACTGGGCTAGGCCCTGGTCGTCGGCACAGGTAACAACAACCCCCTTTGGAGGTATTTGCTGCATGAACCGCAAGAACGTCGCCCGCACTGCCTCCAGGTCAGCATAGTGATTCAGATGTTCGGCCTCCACATTGGTGACTACCGCGATCTGGGCCGGCAGTGCCAGCAGTGAACCGTCGCTTTCATCGGCCTCCACCACCAGATGAGGGCCTTGGCCCAATTTCCCGTTGCCGCCAAAGTCAAAGACTTCTCCCCCCACAACGACACTCGGGTCAAGCCCCGCCTTCTCCAGGACCAAAGACAGCATTGAAGTGGTGGTAGTCTTGCCGTGGGTGCCGGCGACCGCTATGCCGCAGCGAGCCTCCATGAGCCTGCCCAGCATCTGGGCCCGGGTAATCACTGGGATCCCGTTCTCTTTGGCAAAAAGCAGCTCGCAGTTGTCCAGGGGAACGGCAGATGAGACCACCACCAGCTCAGCCCCGGCAGCATTCTCCGGCCGGTGTCCTGTATGCACCTCGACTCCGGCTTCCTTCAAAGCTTCGGTTTTCTCAGAGGCTACCAGATCAGAGCCGGACACCGGCCATCCCATGTCTGCCAGGAGTCTGGCAATACCGCTCATCCCGATGCCGCCGACACCAACAAAATGTACACGAACAGGCCCCTGCTCCATGTGTATCCCCATCGGCTCTTTGCCCTCCCTGCTGTGTATGACTGCCTAGGGCAAGGATACTACATAGTATGCAGGGGCCCGATATTGTGCGCCCATACCCCTTGTTCCCCGATTGAGATCAGAGTTCAAGACCAGCCTGCCAGGTCAGCAATTCGATCTGCGATCACCTGGACAGCATCGGCCCTCCCCAGTTCCCTGCTGGCTGCCGCCATTCGGGCCAGCAGCTCAGGATTGCCCAGCAGTTCGAAGATGCAGCTGCCCAACGTATCAGCATTGACATCCCGGTCCAGTATAACCCTGGCCGCCCCCGCCTGCTCCAGCACCCGGGCATTCTTCTCCTGATGGTTCTCGGCTGCATGGGGGAAAGGAATGAGGATAGCAGGCAAGCCCCTCACTGTGATCTCAGCGATGGAAAGAGCCCCTGCTCTACCCACCACCAAATCAGCAGCGGCCAAGGCCGCAGGCATGTCGTAGATGTAGGGCACAATCCTAATACACCCATCCTGGACTGCGGGAGGCAGTCCCTCTTTCCTTTGGCCAGATGTACCCAATACATCCCGGGCGATAGCTTCGTAGCTTTTCTTCCCGGTCTGGTGGATTACCTGCAGACGAGGCTCATCCTTCAGCCGGGGAGCCAGTTCCCGCATGGCCCGGTTAATGCTCAACCCTCCTTGGCTGCCGCCAAAGACTACAACGGTCCTATAGTCGGGCCGCAGCTGGAGACGGCCAATGCCTTCTTCCCTGGAAATGGCTGCAATCTCCCTGCGAATCGGGTTCCCGGTGACTATCACCCGGCCGTCTTTGGGAAAATACCGCCCAGCCTCTGGGTACCCTAACGCAATCCCAGACATAAACCGGCCCAGGAGCCGGTTGGTGATTCCCGGAAAGGCATTTTGCTCTTGAATGAAGGTCGGCACCCTGCTCAGGGCAGCAGCCAAGAGTACTGGGCCAGCCACATATCCACCGGTGCCGATCACAACATCGGGCTTGAACTGCCGGATGATCCCCAAAGACTGCACCAGGCCCTTTAGTGCAACTAAGCCGGTCTTGACCAGGTCCAGGGATAAAGCCCTGCGGATATACTGGACAGAGATAAGCTCCAGAGAGTAGCCGGCCCTGGGTACTATGTCTTTCTCCAGTCCATACTGGGTGCCCACAAACAGGATCTCACCCTGGGGATAGCGGGCCTTCAGCTCATTGGCGATGGTTAAGCCCGGATATATGTGACCGCCGGTGCCGCCGGCGGCAATGACCACGCGCATTATTGTCACCACCTACAGATCTAGCGGATTCGCTTTGAGATATTGAGCAAGACGCCTACACCGGCCAGGCTCACTACCAATGACGAGCTGCCGAAGCTGATAAAGGGGAGCGTGACACCGGTTACCGGCAGCACACCGCTGACAACTCCGATATTAAGTGCAGCCTGCACCACGATCATGGAAGTAATGCCAACAGCCAAAAAGGATCCAAATAGATCGTTTGCCTTCATGGCTATGCGAAAGCCCCTCCAGGCGAAGAGGAAAAACAGTGCCAGCACTGCTAGACTCCCGAGAAAACCCAACTCTTCGCCGAGAATGGCAAAAATGAAGTCTGTGTGCTGTTCAGGTAGATAGTAGAACTTCTGCCGGCTGCTGCCGAGCCCCAATCCAAACAGGCCGCCGGAACCGATGGCCAATAGGGACTGGATGATATTCCAGCCTGTGTTCATAGGATCTGCCCAAGGGTTAAGAAACGATAGAATCCTTTCCATCCGGTAGGGTTCCAGCCAGATCAACGCACCAAGAAGCGGCACTGCCATCAGTATCAAAAGGATCAAATGGCTGATCTTGGCACCACAGGCAAAGAGCATGATCAATGCTGTTCCCACCATGGATACTCCGGTGCCGAAATCCGGTTCCATGATCACAAGGCCAAAGAATACTCCGGTGACGAGCAGCGGCGGCACCAGCCCTTTCCAAAAGCTTTTCATGGCCTGGGGGCGGGAGGCAGCAAAGGCTGCAATAAAGTTGACCAACGCAAGCTTGCTCAGCTCCGACGGCTGGAGATTAAAGACGCCAAGGTCAATCCAGCACCGGGAGCCGGAAACATTGGTCCCTATCACCAAGACTGCCGCCAGCAGCCCGCCGGCCGCCAGCACTCCTAGAATCGCCACCCGCTGGTAAATGCGGTAATCAATCTGCATGAGGATCAGCATGGCTGCAGTACCCAGGGTCATACCCATCATCTGGCGCTTGAGATAATACAGGGGATCTCCTGTCTCTGCCAATGCCATCACCGAACTTGCACTGTACACCATCACCAGGCCCAGGCTCACCAGCAGCAGGGCCGCAGCGAACAGAAGCAGGTCAGGCATGGAGTGAGTCTCCCGGGACATCGGTCGTCTCCCCTTTCATCAAAGCCCAAGTACGGCAGGGAATCCAGCCAATCCAATCACAGCAAAGACAAATGCTATCAGCCAAAAGCGAAACACGACCTTGGTCTCCGGCCATCCCTTCAGTTCGAAATGGTGATGGAGCGGCGCCATGCGGAACAAGCGGCGGCCTCCAGTTAGGCGAAAATAAGAAACCTGCAGAATCACAGATAGAGTCTCCAGGACAAATATTCCACCGATAATCGCCAGGAACAGCTCGGTCCGTGTAACTACTGCCATGGCTCCCAAGGCCGCCCCTAACCCCAACGATCCTGTATCGCCCATAATCACTTGGGCTGGATGGGCGTTAAACCAGGTGAAACCCAAGCAGGCACCAGCAATGGCTGCAGCAAAAGCGGCCAGATTCCATTCCCCTAAACCGATACACAGCAGGGCATAGGCTGCTGAGGCGATGGCCGTGGTGCCGGCAGCCAAGCCATCCAAGCCATCGGTGAAATTGACGGCATTGGCGCTCCCAACCACAGCACCAGCGGCAACAATCACAAACAGCCAAGGCGGCAAAGTCAGAGATGCTTGACTGAAGGGTATGGCCAGCACAGGGCCGAGTTCTGGAGCACTCAGCGCAAACAGGCTGACCATCAAGCCTAAAATGATTTCACCGGCCAGCTTGTGCCTTGCCTTAAGGCCCAAAGGCCTTTTAGCCACCACAATGATCGAGTCATCGATGAGTCCAATGAGGGAAAAACCGATGGTGGCCAGTAGGCAGTACGTGGCCTTAAGGTCTGAGCCTGCCAGGATCAGTGTACTGATCACAGCAGCCGGTACAATTAGGATACCGCCCATGGTGGGTACTCCCGACTTCTTCAAGTGCGTCTTGGGCCCATCTGTCCTCACAGTCTGGCCGAACCGCAGCCGGCGTAAGAACCGAATCAGCGGCGGACCGGCCGCCAGAGCGATGAGAAAGGCTAATAATGCCGCATAGAGAACCATCGAAAACATGCCTTCCTCTCCTTCCTTACCGATATCTACAGCCTGGCACAGAGGGATTCCACCACGTGTTCCAGTGCGAGCCCCCGGGACCCTTTCACCAAGATCACATCTCCCGGCCTCGTCAGCTGCAGCACTGCATCCTGTGCCTCCTCCAGGTCAAGGCAGTATTCTATCCTAGCTCCATCCAGGCCTGCTGCTTGGGCCCCTTTTCCGTATTCCTGGGCCAATGGCCCCACTGTGATCAAATACGCCGGATGCAGCTCAGCGGCTTGCTTGCCCACCTGCCAATGGGCATCTCTGGCCAAGTCTCCCAATTCAAGCATGTCACCCAGCACCAGTACCAGCCGCCGTTCACCGGCAATCTCCCCCGCTGTTCGCAAGGCAGCTGCCATGGAGGTGGGGTTGGCATTGTAGGCATCGTTAATGACCAGCCCGCCGCCGAGCCAAGGAATCAGCTCCATCCTCATGTCGGACAGTGATGCCGCTGCCAGGCCAGCCTGCACATGATCAAGGGCTGCTCCCACAGCCAGGGCCGCCGCTGCTGCTGCCAAAGCGTTGCTCACTTGGTATACGCCGGGAATGGGGAGTTCTATCGCTATCGACTCACCCCGGTACCGCAGGTTAAAGGCTGTCCCCTCTGCCCCCCGGCTGACCACCTGGTCAGCTGTAACCAGGCTATCCTCGGCCATGCCGTTGTCCTGGACCTTTTGCCACCCATAGTAGATGATCTCCTTGTCGGCGGCAGCTGGAGCCATCTCCCTTACCAAGGCATCATCAGCGTTCAATACCGCCACACTGCCTGGGGCCATGGTGTCGATCAGCTCCTGCTTGGCCTGCTGAATAGCTTCCTGGGAACCCAAAAGCTCCATATGCACAGTGCCCACATTGGTGACTACCCCTACTTGGGGCCCGGCCAGCTCGGCCAGCTGCCTGATCTGACCTAACCCCCGCATCCCCATCTCCAACACTGCAGCCTTATGGGATTCCTCCAGTTGAAGTAAAGTCAGGGGCAGGCCAATTTCGTTGTTGAGGTTGCCTTGAGACTTAAGGGCAGGGCCCATCTGGCTGAGGATAGAGGCAGTCATATCTTTAGTAGAAGTCTTTCCAGTGCTGCCGGTGATGGCAATTATGGACAGGGAAAACAGCGATCGGTACTTTCCAGCAAGTTCTTGAAGGGCAGCTAGAGTATCCTTGACGGCAATGATACAGAATCTCCTGTCTGCCAGATCTGCCTCAGCCAACCTACTGATGACGGCCTCAGCCCAATCCTCTGCAACTAGTGCGGCGGCAGCTCCCCGGGCCAAGGCATCAACCACGAACTCGTGGCCATCAACCTGTTCTCCCTTTAGTGGTATGAACAGTTCCCCTGCCTTGATTGAGCGGCTGTCTATGGATACTCCCCCGACATGTGGCGAAAGAGAGCCGGCCAGCAGTTCGCCGCTGGTCCATTCAATGATCTGTGCTGCTGATATGGGTTTCACTCTTGTTCCAGGCGCTCTTCAAGGGCCCTGGATGCCTCCTCCCGATCATCAAAATGAATAATGCCATCAGCTAATATCTGATAGTCCTCATGGCCTTTGCCGGCAATCAAGACAGTATCGCCGGCCTCAGCCAGGCTGATCGCCCGCCGGATAGCTTGGCGCCGATCGACAGCGATTTCCCAGTATTTGTCACCTATGGTTCGCTTCACACCGGCACCCACCGCCTCACAGATCAGTTCCGGCGATTCACTCCGGGGATTGTCGGAGGTCACAATCACCACATCTGCCAGCCGGCCTGCAATCTCACCCATCACTGCCCGCTTACCCTTGTCCCGGTCGCCGCCGCAGCCAAATACAACTATGGTACGGCTCTTTGTCAGATCTCTTATTGTCTCCAGCACGTTTTCCAAACCATCGGGGGTATGGGCATAGTCAACCATGACGGCGAAATCCTGGCCTAAGTCAACCGGTTCTAGCCGGCCGGGAACCGGAGATGCTTTGCTTAGTCCTTCCACAGCTGCCGCCGGCTCAATCCCGGCTGCCCGGCAGGCAGCTAGGGCGGCCAGGGAATTATACACATTGAAATACCCGGTGATGGGAAGCCTTACCTCCAGTGCTTCCCCAGCGTGTTCCAGCCGGTAGGTGAGTCCACCGGGTCTGATATCAATATCCCTGGCCCGGTAGTCCGCTGCGGTGTGGATGCCGTAGGTAATAACAGGTGCTTTGCTTCTCTCCGCTATGTAAAGGCTGTGTTGATCATCGCCATTGAGCACTGCTGCCTTGCAGTGATCCCCTTGGCCTTCCAAACCCGAGAACAAGCTGGCCTTCGCTTCTAAATAGTCTTGCAGATTGTCATGGAAGTCTAGATGATCCTGGGAGAGATTTGTAAATACCGCGATGTCAAACTCGGTGCCAGCGGTACGCTGCAGGCTCAAGGCGTGGGAGGAGACCTCCATCACAGCGAACTGGCAGCCATCAGCGGCCATTTGACTAAACAGGCCCTGCAAGTCAGCTGCCTCAGGTGTGGTACGCTCTGTAGGGATCACTTGATCCCCAATCATGTTGTGGATGGTGCCAATCAAGCCTGCCTTGCACCCGGCACTCTCCAGAATAGATTTAATCAGATAAGTGGTAGTGGTCTTACCGTTGGTACCGGTAACGCCAATGAGCCGCAGCTTCCGGGAAGGATAACCGTAGAAGTAAGCGCTGAACAGCCCCAAAGCCCGGCGGGTATCGGGCACGTAGATCACCGGTACTGAAAGATTCCGCACCTTCCTGCCGGATTCTGCTGCTACCGCTGCAGCTCCCCGCTCCACAGCATCATCGATGAACAGGTGCCCATCGAAGCGAAACCCCTTGATACAGACAAAGAGATCCCCCGGCTTAACCTGCCGGGAATCATAGGCAATGCCCCTGATGTCCACTGCCGGATCACCTTCCAGGATCGCCTCCGGAACACTGGCAGCCAGCTTCCCTGCTTCCAACACACATCATCCCCCGATATGCAGCCTAATTATTGCATAATATGAATAGACCCTCATCTCCACCAGATCTCTACCGCAAATATACTTTTTCCCATTCAGGGATGATTTATGGATCAACCCCAACCCCTCTAGTTGGCTGCGGGAGACTCAAAGATGACAGTGACAATGTAGTCCCGGGGAACTTCTGTTCCTGGAGCCGGCTCTTGCCTCACCGCCAGCCCCGAACCCCGTACCTGCAGCCGCAGCCCGGCATTGGCCAGCCTTGCCGCCACCTCCCGCATACTGAGGCCGATGACTGAAGGTACCGTAACCCGTTCCTCGCCGGCATCATAGGCAACCTCATCATAGGCCAGCAGCTGCACAACCGTGCCCCACGGCACTACACTGCCGGGGGCTGGCACCTGTTCAAAGACGATTTCTCCTTCACCGTTAAACTGGCATCTCAGCCCGGCTTGCCGGAGGAGGGTCTCCGCCTCCTGTTTGGGGAAGTTGAGCACATTGGGCACCCTGATATTCTCCCTCTGGAACACGCTGCCTTGGGATTTTGGCGGTGGGTCCTCCCGCCGGGGCACCCCCATCCTTTCCAAGGCATCCTCAACGATCTCCTTGAACACAGGGGCCGCAATCACTCCGCCGTAGGTCTCGCCCTTAGGGTGGTATAGGACTACGATGGCCGCGATCCGGGGGTCATCTGCCGGTGCAAAGCCTACGAATGAGGATACCCGCCGGTCGGTGTAACGTCCCCCTTCGGCCACCTGGGCTGTCCCCGTCTTGCCAGCCACCCTATATCCGGGAATTTCCGCTCTGCTGCCTGAGCCGTTGACTACTACAGAGCGCAGGATCTCAACCATCTGGGAGGCGGTTTCCTCCTTCAGTACCCGGGTACTGGTCATCGGATACTCTTGGATCAGCCGCCCGTTGTGGTCCAAAATCCCCTGGAGAAAATGGGGGGTAACCCTCACGCCGCCGTTGGCTATGGCAGCCATGGCGCTCAGCAGCTGCAGAGGGGTGACGCCGATGCCCTGGCCAAAGCCAACATTGGCCCACCGTGCTGTTTCGCCCCATTGGATCTTGCCCGGTACCGGCACGATTCCCTTGGCCTCCCCCGGAAAGTCGACGCCGGTCTTCTCCCCAAAACCAAACAGCTGTATGTACCTATAGAACAGTTCACCGCCTAAACGTTCTGCGCCCAGCTCGGCAAAGACAGGGTTGCAGGAGTTTTCTACAGCCTCAGTAAAGGTCTGAGACCCATGGCCTCCGGCCCGCCAGCACCTTACCGTCACTCCCCCAATCTTGATCTGCCCCGGATCGTAAAAGCCTGTTGCCGGGGTGACGACTCCCGCATCTAGGGCAGCACTGGAGGTGACTATCTTGAAAGTCGAGCCCGGTTCATATTGATCGACGATCGCGATGTTCCGTCGACTATCCGCCGGATGTGATGAGTAATTGTTAGGATCGTACGTTGGATACACGGCCATGGCCAAGATCCCGCCGGTCTTAGGATCCATGGCAATGAAGACACCGTAATCAGACCCGGTCTCCCGCACAGCCCGGGCCAGCTCTCTTTCAGCTGCATATTGGATAACGTGGTCTAATGTGAGGACCAGGTTGACACCATCCACCGGCGGCACAAACCGGCGGACTCCATCGGGTATCTGCCGCCCGGCAGCATCCCTCTCCATTACCACTCGGCCCGGTTCTCCCCTTAGATATTCATCATAGTAAAACTCCAGACCTTCCAGTCCCTGGTTATCTATACCGGCAATGCCTAAGACATGGGCAGCCAGCTGACCGTGGGGATAGTAACGCTGGGGGCGTTCAACCAGCCCGATTCCAGGCAAGTCCAGTGCCCTAACGGCCCTGGCAGTGTCGGTATCCAGTTTACGGGCGAGCCAGACAGTGGCCTGCTTTCTGGTCAACCTCTCCTCTAAATCAGCTGGTTTCATATCCAAGAGAGGTGCCAAGGCCTGGGCAGCGGCTGCCGGATCCTCGATTTCCGCGGGGACAGCATAGACAGCATCGGCACTAACGCTCACCGCAAGTTTCTGAAGATTGCGATCATAAATAACGCCCCGCTTCGCGTCTACCGGCACAGGGCGCATTCTCTGACTAAGAGCTCTCTCTTGATACCAACGGTTCTGAACAAGCTGCAGATAGCCTAAACGCAGGAGAAGCACAATCAAGAATGCCATAACTCCTAAAAAGACCAACGCAATCCGTTTGCGGATTTCCATTGCCGTAACCTTAGCCACCGGTTTACTCCCCCCGACACCTTCAAAAGACTGGGCCACCAGACCTCAGGCCTCCGGCCAGAGGGGTGGCCCCAGTCTATGATAGCGGTTCACCTACCGGAGAAGCCCAGCTTCTGCTGTACCCATCCCTGGCAGCAGCGGCCCCAGCCAGTTAAATAGGGCAGTCCAAAGCCGTCTGCCTTCCCTTGCCAGCATCGAGCTGTTTTCCGGCTCAGCTGCCAGTTGAGTGCCCGACCAGGAGTCCCAGTCGACCAGCACCAAGACCTTGGCTTCCTGCGGCTCCACCATGCCCAGTCGGGTGCGGGCGATGTGCTCAATGTGGGCCAATGACTGCAGCTGTTCTACCTTCAGCTGGAGCTGCTGTCCTTCCCGCCGCACTTCCTCCAGCTGTACTTCCAGAGACTGGAGGCTGTATTCCAACTCAATAACCTTGACCTTCTGGCTGATTCCGACAACTGTCAGCGTCACCAACAGCACGGCCATGACAGATAGCAGGATCATGGGATGCACGCGCAGCCGGCGGCGCCGCCTGGGAACAGGGGCAGGCTGTTGGGTGTAGGAAGGTTCCTCCCATACTTCTTCCCAAGGCGCTTGATGCTTCCTTGCCAGTACCATCAATATTCATCCCCTTTACCCAATAGAACCTTCTGCGCCACTCTCAGTTTGGCGCTGCGGGCTCGAGGATTGGAGGCAATCTCCAGCTCCGTTGGTACTATTGGTCTGCGGGTGAGGATCCTGAGCTCGGCTTGCTTCCCGCACATGCAAACCGGCAAGTCCGGCGGGCAGTCACACCCGGCGGCCAACCGTCCAAAGGTCCTCTTGACAATCCTGTCTTCCAATGAATGAAAACTGATCACGGCAATCCGGCCCCCAGGCCGGAGAACCTTGACAGCATCTGCCAAAGCCTTCTCCAAAACTTCTAGTTCCCGATTCACTGCGATCCGCAAAGCCTGAAATGTCCTGCGGGCGGGATGGGGTCCATCTTTCCGGGCCCCTGCCGGAACTGCAGCCTTGATAACATCAACTAAATGGCCTGTGCTGGTGATAGGCGAGCGGCGCCGCTCTTCCACGATAAACTTGGCAATGCGCCTCGCCCACCGTTCTTCGCCGTATTCTGATATGATTCTCGCCAGTTCCCTCTCTGGCAGTGACGCAATCAAATCAGCAGCCGTTACCGCTGCAGCGGGGTCCATCCTCATGTCCAGCGGCGCATCATGGCGATAGCTAAAGCCCCGTTGCGGTACATCCAGCTGCGGCGACGAGACTCCCAAGTCAAACAGGATTCCGTCCACAGGCACGAGCTTACGTTCTGTCAAGACTCTTTCTAGATGGACAAAATTAGAATGGATGAAAACCACCTGAGATGCTTTATCTTTCAGGGCTTCTTTGGCAGCCTCTAGGGCATTGGGGTCTTGGTCCAAAGCAATGAGCCTTGCTTGCCGTCCGGCATGTTCCAAGAGCAGCCGTGCGTGGCCTCCCCCGCCTACTGTAGCATCAACATAGACTCCATCACGGCGCCAAAGGAGCTTCTCGATTACTTCCCGGGCCAAAACCGGCACATGATGATAATCCAAGCAGTCACCAAACTTTCATCCATTGTCTTCCCCGCAGCATATTACCCAGCCACTAGATGCCGAGATCGACGATTTTCTCTGCGATTTCTTCATAGGATGTACTGGCTTCTTCCACATAGTCATCCCAGGACTCCTTAGCCCAAATCTCCACCCGATTGGAGACCCCGATCACCATCACATCTTTCTCCAGTTTGGCATAATCCCTCAAATTGCCGGGCAAGGTGATCCTGCCTTGTTTATCTAGTTCACACTCGGTGGCCCCCGAAAAGAGAAATCTCACAAACCTGCGGGCATCGCCCTGGGTCAGAGGCAGCGACTTGAGCTTCTCCTCCAATATGGCCCATTCGGAGGGGGGATATACAAAAAGACAGTGGTCTAAGCCCCTGGTGACAATGAATCTCTCCCCCAGCTGCTCGCGGAATTTCGCCGGAATGATCAGGCGGCCTTTACTATCCAGCGTATGCTGCCATTCTCCCATGAACATGGCCGCTGCCCCTCTTTCCCGGGAAGTCCCTCCACTTCCCCCCACTTTCTACCACTTTGCCTTCCTTATTCCACCCCTTTGAGCAAATTCCTGCCTGATTCAAAAAAACATCAACCCCCGGACAACGAATTCCGGGGGTTCTCAACCTCAAAAAAGAAAAAAGCGGTGATTTGTGCAATCATCGCTCTACAATACTGCCCAAGGGGCTGGGAAAATCGGTACTCCGCCGCCTAGGGTCTTGCTGCAGCTAGTGGACCTTATTAGCTGCGGACAGCACGAAGCAAGTCCCTGTAGGTATCTAAGTCCATTCCGATCTCTACCCGCTTAGCATGGATGTCGGACCCGTTCTCCCTTGCACAATCTACGCAGCGCCGGGTCTGGGGCAGCGCATCTAGTCTTTCTGATGGGATCGGTTTGCCACACAGTTCACAGTGCCTTTCCACTATCCAAGACTCCTTTCTACACAGCGGCCATGGGGTCGGTTTCAGCTTCGTAGGCAATCACCCGCAGCGGCCATTGCCTCCTCTTCCCCTCCTCTTCCAATAAATCGGCCAGCCGTGATGCAAAGACCGCTTCAGTACCGAAATGGCCAGCATCAATCATGGCCAGCGATGTGCTGCTAACGTCCAGGGCAGTATGGTATTTCACATCTCCTGTAATCAGGACATCGGCACCCTGTGCTAGGGCTGCCGGCCACAAATGTGATCCGCTGCCGCTGCACACTGCCACTGCCTGCACCAGCCTATCATTAGGGCCCACTATTCGGACCCCCTGTATGCCTAGTACCTCACCGACATACTTTGCCAAGGAGGCAAGGGTCATCTTCGACTGCAGCCGGCCGATACGGCCGTAGCCGCTCTCATCTAGTTCAGGCTCTAGAACGCCGACATCCAAGAGATGCAGAGACTCAGCCAGCCAATCATTGAGGCCTCCCTCGGCCCTATCGATATTGGTATGGCCGACAAACAGACTAATCCGGTGAGTAACGAGACTGTAGATGATCCGGCCCACTGAGTTATCCAGTGTCACTCTTTTCAATGGTGCAAAGATCAAGGGATGATGGCTGATGATCAAATCAACGCTTGTTTCGGCAGCGTACTCAGCTGCAGCCTCAGTTACTGTCAGGCAAGTCATCACTGTCCTACAGGGAGATGAAGCAGAGCCTACCTGCAGTCCGACATTGTCCCATTCCTCTGCCAGCGACTGGGGAAAAAGCTCCTCCATGTATGCAATGATATCTGCCGCCACTATCACTGCTGCATCATCTCCTTCGAGCTGAGGCCGGCGCAGCTTACCATACCTGAAGAAACATTCTCTATTTATTGTCAAGTTCCTCCCCAACACAATAAATACCGGCCCCAGATGGGCCGGTACTCATTAAGCAGCTGCTAGCTGCTGGCTGCTCAGGTTCTTCTTCCACTAATACCTAAACTCGATATCCAGATGGAAGCGGCCTTCCACAGCAAAGGGATATTGGGTTTTTAGGGAATCCAGCCGAACCATCCATCTGCCGTCCCGGCTGTTCCTATCGACATTAACCTCTCTAATGGCCGCCTTGTACCCACTTTTCAGTGCCACCAGCTGATGTTCTCCCTCCCCCAGCTCCACTGCCTGAGGAAGCTCTCCGACGTAGTTCCCGTCTACAAACAGCTTGACTCCTGAAAGGTTGGAATGGACTTCGTAGGTTATAGTCGTCCGCCTGGCAGGTTCAATCCTGAGAAGGCAAAGGTCCATGGCCCAGTCTTCACCGGACAGGGCTAGCCGGCGCCGCAGCCTGGATATCAGTCGGTCTACACCGTTCTCCCGCAGCAGCTCAGGATAGTCTACAGGCTTGTTGCGAGTTGCCACAATCAACAGGTTCTCTTCTCCAATGGGAGGTGCCGCAACGATGTCATACTTGTCTGGCACCCGGTAGATCCTATTTCTGCGGGCATAACCGTCTGGCTGGTGGGGATTGGGGAACAGCTGAGTCACCTTGCCGGCGGCATTGACATCAAAAATAGCTACATATGCATTCTCACTGACTTCAAAGTACAACTGAACGCTTTCGCCAACCCGGTAACTGGGCTCGCTGGTGCCCTTATCGGTCCAGAGGCGCACCCGCAAATCACTCTTGGGACTAGGGTTGATGATCAAGGACTTGGTCCCCGATTCTGCACTTACCACCAATGTAGAAAGCATCACTACAGCCAAAACGAGGGCTAAACAACGCCACAGCCTCACAATCATCACCTCCTGGTGTACTTGGTGGAACTTACTCCCATTATACCCTATTTTCCGCTCCCTGCGCCATGATCTCCCTCACCATGATTGCCGTACTTTTGCCCCGCTACCAAGGAACCATGTGCAGGCGGGCGAGCCTGCTGGTCAAGAGCTGTGTTAGTCAGTTCAGTCTCCCTATCAGCCCTACCCTTGCCATCCTACATCTCAACTCACTGCATTGACACCTCATCAAGAACCTCAGAGCTGCCTTGTGTTAGGCAGCTCTGACCACCATGGGCATCGTTCCCTTATTTCACCGGCTCCAGGCTCTGCTTCGCCAGCTGAATGGGGGTTATGGAATCGGCAGAGAAAGGCTTCAGCCTGACTGTAAAGGTAAACACATGGGGCTGCAGCTCATACTGGGGCAGTGTGGGCGGCCCGCAGCTGCCGCTTCCTAAGCCGTGATGCCGGTAATCCAGGTTCAGATAGATTTCATCTCTCCAGATGAGTTCATCGGTGTGCCGGGCCTTCTCCAGATCCTCTGGGGAGAATCGATGGGCACTGAAATTAAGCGGTTTGTCTCCCGCAGCAAACAGGCCCATACCCCGGAGATCCGTCAGTGCCACCCAGAAGACATCGGTCCGGTTGCCATGCTCCTGGGGATAAACATAGGGAACATACAGTTCATCTACTGAGCAAGCATAAACCCCGAACCTGTTAGCCAGCTTGCTATCTACATAGCTTTCTCCCGGCCCCCGTCCATACCAGCTCACCTGGTTAAAGTCGATGGGCAGAATCATCTGCAGCCCTATCCGGGGCAAGAGGGGCAGCTGGCCCTGGGGAGTCCCCTGCGCTTCCAACACAAGGCTCCCATCGCCATATATGGTGTAGACATAGGTACAGTCAAACCCGTGGTCAAATACCGGCGGTGCGATCCGGGTCCGCACCTTGAGCTTCACATTTTTCCGGGCTGCGTCAACCACGACTTCATCGACTCGGTGCTGCAGCTCATGGAGACGGGCATTTTTCCATGCCTTGACATACACGACATCGTTATCGGTTGGAGCCCGCCAGAAGTTCAGCCGGGGTCCTCTGGTGATAATCTGCCTGCCGTGATGCAGCCAGGAGGTGAGCATCCCAAAGACCTTGTCAAAGGTGAGCTGGAAATCCTCACCCTTTACCTCTAGGCATGTATCAGTCTGGCAGATGGTGAGATCCGGCATGGAATCCAGCAAGATCACCGGTCCCGATGGTGTTGCCGTCGGCAGCTTAAACTGTACCCAAGCCACTTCGTGGCCCGCGGGTGCCCAGCTGAGGTCTGAAGCCAACGTAAAACGAAGATTCAGCCAATAATCGGTAGCTGGCAGCACAAGCGGATCAGCATATGGTATGGTCACTACGCCAGTCTCCCCTGGGCTCAGCTCCGGCACCGGGAGTGTGCCGGTCTGCAGCACCTTTCCATCTGCAGTGACGCTCCAACTGAGGTGCAAATGGCCTAAGGTGAGAAAGTCATAGCGGTTGGTGATCAGGAGCTGCCTTTCACTGAGGTCTTCAACTTCTACCAATACCGGCTCCAGTACCTTCTTGTACTCCACCAAACCCGGTGAAGGATGCCGGTCTGGAAAGATCAGGCCGTTGATCAGGAAGTTCCTATCATTGGGCTCATCTCCAAAGTCTCCGCCGTAGGCGAACCGCTCTGTACCTCGGGCAGTGCACTGCCGCAAGCCCTGGTCCACCCAGTCCCAAACAAAGCCGCCCTGAAGCCTGGGATACTTCCAGAAAGCATCCCAATACTCCTTGAAGCCCCCCGGCCCGTTGCCCATGGCATGAGCGTATTCACAGAGGATAACCGGTTTGGTGTAAGAATCTTCCTCAGCCAGCTCGATGACCCCGTCTACAGGCGTATACATGGGGCCGACAATATCAGCTACTTCCTGGGTGCGGTCTCCCTCATAGTGGATGGGCCTGGTGGGATCTACCTTGCGGGTCCATTCTGCCATCTGCCGATGATTGCGGCCAAACCCAGACTCATTGCCCAAAGACCAGATGATCACTGACGGGTGGTTCTTGTCCCGCTCCACCATTCTCTCCATGCGGTCGAGATACGCTCTTTCCCACTCTGGGTCATCACTGAGCCTGTTGATGTCTCCCACTGTCCCAAAGCCATGGGTTTCCAGGTCAGTTTCATCCAGCACATAGATGCCGTAGTAATCGCACAGGTCATACCAGCGGGGATCGTTGGTATAGTGGGAGGTCCTGACTGCATTAATATTGTGCTGCTTCATCAGGAGAATATCTTTAACCATGGAGTCCACAGAAACGGCCCTGCCCAAATCAGGATGCATTTCGTGGCGGTTGACCCCTTTGATCATAATCGGCACTCCGTTGACCAGCAGATTGCCGTTCTTGATCTCAACTTTGCGAAACCCTACTGAACAATGCTGTACTGACAGCACCTTGCCGGCATCGTCTTTGAGAGTCACCAACAGCCCATAAAGATTAGGGGTCTCCGCTGTCCATTTAAGGGGGTTATCGACGGGAATCCGGAACCCAATCCTCACGTCACCACCGCCGGGAAGCTCTACAAACTGACTTTCAGGCTCCACCACCGGCCGGCCGGCACAGTCAACCAGTGAAAGGGTGAGTTCATGACCGTTGAGGACGGTATCTCCGCAATTTTTGATAACAAGGGCTGCATCTAAAACGGCATCTTGATAGTCTTCATCCAGCTCCGTTCTGACCCTCACATCAAAGACGTGGATGGAGGGAGGTGAATAGATGTACACATCTCTGAAGATACCGCTCAGCCACCACATGTCCTGATCCTCAAGATAGCTGCCATCAGACCACTGCATAACCTGCACTGCAACCAGGTTTTCTCCTGGCTGAACATGGGCAGTAATATCAAACTCTGACGGCAGGCGGCTTCCCTTGCTGAATCCCACAAATTCACCGTTGACCCATAGGTAGAAGGCGGAGTCCACTCCTTCGAAGCGGATAATCACGGGACGATCCTGCCAGGTTTCCGGCATGTGAAAAACCCGGCGATAGCAGCCCGTGGGGTTTTCAGTGGGCACCTTGGGCGGATCCACCGGGAACGGATAGATGACATTGGTATAATGCGGCCTTCCGTAGCCTAACATCTGCCAATTAGAGGGGACAGTAATGCCGTCCCAGTCCGATGCATCATAGTCGGGGTTTTGAAAACCAGACGGCACCAGGGCAGGATTGGCTGCAAAGTAAAACTGCCACTGGCCGTTTAGCAGGCGAAACCAGGGGCAATTGCCCCGCTCACCAGTCAACGCGCTGGCCTCATCGGGGTACGGCAAGAGCAGCGCATGGGCTGGCAGGCGGTTTCGATGCAAAAGCTGCGGGTTCTCCCAATCAAACACCGGCCTCATCCTTTCACTGTAAGTAATCAAATAACCGTTTCATCGTCCTCAATCCCATCAGTTAAGCATCTGAGTATTCCATCTATGGATATTCTTGACAGTATCTGATATTCCTTCCACAGGGCGCAGCCGCCGCAGAACGCCGTTGTCAACGGCAAGCCCGCCGTAGGCATGCACAGCTGCTTCCCACAGCTTCCCCGCACAGCCGCCCACGGTGCCGGCCTGTGCCGGCCAGTCTGCTGCGCCACACGGGGCGCGGTTTTCCGCGCCCGTCAGCGGCACTATGCTGACAGAGGCAGATACATGTATGTGCTTTCAACACCCGAGGGCATTTAGAATAAAAAAACGGGGAGCGGCTCAGGATTTGGCTGTCCTTGAGCTGCTTCCCGTCTAATTTGCGCCTTTACTCTCTGCAGCTGCCCCGCAGCTACTTGATCTCAAAGGTAGCATGGGCAGTGACGCTAATCTGTTTGCTTTTGGTTGATGTGTCGTGAATCCCCATGCTGGACACCTCGGTAGAATGGGGCTGGGTGATCTGGAATACTCCCTGCCGCAGGGTTCTCAGCTTCCCTAAAGACATGTCTGAACCCTTGAGCATCTCCAGTGCCCGTTCCCTGGCATTCTGGGTCGCCTCACCTACCATGTCCTTCTTGAGTTCATCCAAATTCGAGTAGAAGTACTCCAACCGACTGTTGTATACGTCAAGGTCTGTATCCAACTGTGGAAGCACCTCTAGGGCCAGGTTGTCGATGGTATCTACATCCTGAGATATGACGTAGACCTGCTGCTCCAAGCGATAGCCCTCTATCCCGCTGCTCCCGTAAAACTCATACACACTGGGAGGAATGATGGTGACCTCACTGTCATCAACACCGCTCTCCCTTAGAAAATGCAGCATCTCTTGGAGAGAGTCATAGAGCCTCCGCCTACCACCGGCCAAGTCGTCCAGTCCAGTTCTCTCAGTTAGTGACAAGGACCATTTCACTGTGTCAGCCTCATACTGCTTCGAAGCTGTCCCTACAACTGTAATAGTCTGCTGCGGCCTTCTGGATTCGAAGAAGAATAGGCCAAAGACCAGGGATGCCAATACTATGCCTACCCCCAACAAGGCTGCTGCTTTAGCAAACTCTCTCCCGCTCCCCGTTCCTTTCACCAAGTGGACCAGCTTCCTTTCATAATTGGTATGCCTGCACGTTTAGCATATCACAAGTCATTAGCTTGATAAATAGACAATAAATGAGACAACCCCTAGGATTGCCTTCCTAGGGGTACATATGCGCTTCATATGTGGTGGGCCCTGTAGGATTCGAACCTACGGCCAAGGGATTATGAGTCCCCTGCTCTACCGCTGAGCTAAGGGCCCAAAAAATGGCTCCCCGGGTTGGACTCGAACCAACAACCACCCGGTTAACAGCCGGGTGCTCTACCATTGAGCTACCGAGGAACAACGGATGTTCTTATTATAATCCATATCAATTGATCAGTCAACCGGTGTTTCTCAACGAATCATCGCAGCTGCACCCAGCTCTATCCAGGCCCTGCCTGCACAGGGCCAGCCCAAGGAGCTGCCCTGGGCCGCCCTATTCTACTCCAGGAAGTCCTTCAACTTCTTGCTGCGGCTGGGATGCCTCAGCTTACGCAAGGCCTTTGCTTCGATTTGGCGAATCCTCTCTCGAGTCACGCCAAAAACTTGCCCTACCTCTTCAAGAGTGCGGGAACGACCATCATCCAGTCCAAACCGCAGGCGCAAGACTTGCTCTTCCCGGTCTGTCAGCGTATCCAAGACATCTTCAAGCTGTTCTCGCAGCATCATAAATGAGGCTGCCTCTGCAGGAGCCGGTGCATCTTGATCTTCTATAAAATCTCCAAGATGGCTGTCTTCTTCCTCTCCAATGGGGGTCTCCAAAGACACCGGTTCCTGGGCAATCTTGAGAATCTCCCTTACCCGTTCCTCTGACAGGTCCATTTCCCGGGCTATCTCTTCCGGTGTCGGGTCCCGGCCGAGTTCCTGCACCAACTGCCTGCTGACCCTAATCAGCTTATTAATGGTTTCTACCATGTGTACAGGAATGCGAATGGTTCTGGCCTGATCTGCAATCGCCCTGGTGATAGCCTGCCTAATCCACCAAGTGGCATAGGTGCTAAATTTGAACCCCTTCCGGTAATCAAACTTCTCTACAGCTTTGATCAACCCCAGGTTGCCTTCTTGAATGAGATCGAGAAAGAGCATGCCTCGCCCCACATACCGCTTTGCAATGCTGACTACTAGGCGAAGGTTAGCCTCAGCCAGTTTTCTCTTGGCCATCTCATCGCCTTGCTCGATCCGCTTTGCCAGCTCAATCTCTTCATCAGCGGTCAATAACGGCACCCGCCCGATCTCCTTCAAGTACATCCGAACAGGATCATCTAGACCAATGCCATCCAGGACACCCCAGTCGGCATCATCTTGGTCGTCGGCTTTCTCGAACTCGTCATCGACAGCATGATCATCGTCGTCATCGGCATCAGCCACGATATCGATACCGAGGGTTGAGAACTGTTCATAGATATCATCTATCTGGTCTGGAGACAGTTCCACTTCTTGCAGGGCATCCATTATCTCTTTATACGTCAGGACACCGCTTTTCTTACCTTTGCTGATCAAGATGTTCAGATTCTCGATGTTAGCCTTTCCATTATCTTTGTTCACCGCGCTCCCCCCTTCCCATTACCTGAAATTGAGACAATCACTTTCTAACCCCTTTTATGATTGGAATCCCCTACTAATCTCTTCCCTTACCTGTCGATATCTAATCAGCAGATTGCCGAGCTGGCTGACCAGCCCGCCATCGACAGCCTTCTGCTCCACCTGCCCAATCTGATTTTCCAAAAACTTAAGATCATCCTTAAGCTGCATGATCTGCAGGCGACGGACATACTGCATACAGGCCTGCGGCGGCGGCGCACTACTCCTGGAAGTCAAAAGTCCGGCAAGAAACTCCTGGACACTGTCATCCTTGACATAATCAAATACCGCAGCCCCGCTCTCCAAGCGCCCAGCCTCACAGCAGGCAAGCAAGCATTCCATGGCCTGCTGCGCCACAGGGTGGCGAAAATCCCTGGGCGATAAGACATCCTTGACCCGCTCCACCAGCTGCCGGTTATGCAGCAACAGACGCAGCAGATTGGCTTCTATGTCAGATAACCCCCGGAGGCCGCCGCCACTTCGCCTCCGCACCTCAACGGCCTTCCGGGAGCCAGCTCTGCCCTTGCCATCTTCCCTATTATTGCTCTTCGTAGAGATTCTATGCCTAGAGCTGCTTTCAATACCTGCTTTTGCCTCATAAGCGTCCAGCTCAGCTGCCAGTACATCTTCACTGATTTTCAGCCTGGCAGCTGACCAGCGGAGATACTCGTTTTGCTCTACAGGACTATCTATTTCTGCCAACACCTCTATAATCCTTCCCGTGGCAGCAACTTTTCCATCCACGGTGGACAGATCCGCCCGGCGAATAATAGCCCCCAGCTTGAATTCAGTCAATCCCGGAGCCTTGGCCAAGAGCTCCTCAAAGGCTCGGTCTCCATACGTGCGGACAAACGTATCAGGGTCTTCCCCCCCAGGAAGCTCCGCCACCCGCACCCTCAGGCCTTGCTGCCGCAGTATCTCCAAGCCCCGCCAGGCAGCTGCTTCTCCCGCGGCGTCTCCATCAAAGGCAATGACTACTTCCTTAGCATATCGATGCAGAATCCTGGCTTGATTCTCCGTCACTGCGGTTCCCAAAGCAGCAACGGCATTATCCCATCCCATCTGATAGAGGCTGATGACATCCATATACCCTTCAACTAAGATGGCGAACCCTTTCTCTCGAAAACCCCGGCGAGCCAGGTCAAGTCTATACAGATTATTCCCCTTGGTGAATATCAGTGTCTCCGGGGAGTTCAGGTACTTTGGCTGTGACGCATCCAGCACCCTGCCCCCGAAGGCAATGGGCTGTCCCCGGCGATCACAGACGGGGAACATCAGGCGTCCCCTAAACCGGTCATAGCAGCGGGAACCTCGCCCTTCCGATGCCAGCCCTGCAGCCAAGCATTCAGCTTCACTGAAACCCTGCTGCTCTATATGGGTCAAGAGGCTCCTCCATTCAGCTGGAGCATAGCCAAGGCCAAATCGCCGGGCTGTCTCTCCCTGAATTCCCCTGGCCGTCAAGTATTGTCTGGCCAGCCCGCCAGCTCTGCCAAAGAGTTGGCTGTGGAAGAACTCCTGTGCCGCCCTATGCAGCTGCAGCATGCGGTCCTTTTCAGACTGATGCTTTGTTGCTTCGGGACCCCGGCCCTCGGTGACTATCGGTATGCCTGCTCTTTCCGCCAGCCTTTCCAAAGCTTCACGAAAGGAAAGGTTCTCCATAGCCATCAAGAAATTGATTACATTTCCGCCCGCGCCGCAGCCGAAGCAATAGTAAAACTGCTCTTCTGGATTTACATTGAAAGACGGGGTTTTCTCTTTGTGGAAGGGACAAAGGCCCTGCCAGTTCTTCCCCGTTCGGCGCAACTGAACATATTCGGATATGACGGAAACGATGTCGTTGCGCTCCCTAACCTCGGCGATGACCCGCTCCGGAATGAGACCAGACATAGCATTCACCCCGCCTGATACGAGTTCGCTTTGCATACAGACTATCCCTGCTTCACAACGACCAAGCCTTCGGCAGGAAGAGCTTTTCAAACTCAGCCAACGCGTATCGGTCAGTCATCCCGGCAATGTAATCAGCCACCAACAGCTGCAGCTCGTCCTCGCTGCCATTTCTAAACTGCTCCGGGAGGCGATGGGGATAGGTCATGTAGTACCGAAATAGGGCAGTGATCATCCGGTGGATCTTCTCCTTCTGCTCTGCAGCGCTCTGGGCCAGGTATATCCTTTGGAAAAGGAATTCCCGCAAAGTGTTTGTGGCATGGGCGACTGCCGAAGACATCCTGACTTCCGGATTCTCCCAGCTGTTGAT
>LFRM01323908.1_pt1 | contig 48715 bp, 45 predicted proteins | sample 618341 | NCBI WGS metagenome assembly LFRM01 (sample SAMN03654438, study PRJNA283298) | anaerobic digester metagenome | isolation source: pool of bioreactors CSTR01a, CSTR02a, and CSTR03a thermophilic anaerobic... | place: Denmark: Kgs. Lyngby | collected 2014-05-21 | reverse complement strand
AAAAGGGCCTTAGCTGAGTATAGCAAGCGACTTTCCCGAATTGCCTCGATTCGTTATAAAAAGTTAGATAATGCACCGAATGGTGCAATTTATTTCTGCTCAGGGGGAACCCCTTTAACGAGCCCTCAATTGGCCACGCGATTTGCCGCCCAATTACAAGTGGGTAATGAACTACACTTAGTACTGGACTCACCTAAGTCAGATGTAAGCGAAACCATCCAACTAGTCAGCCTTCCTCTAACGGGAGGAACTGAGTCCGTCCTGCTTTTAGAGCAAGTATACCGAACTTTTAAAATTAATCACGGTGAACCCTATCATAAGTAAATACCCTATCCTTCCAGTATTTTTTGGAACCTTTAAGGAGTTTTATAATGATCCATAATATTGAACCAAGAATATTTAAAAATAATTTTTCGAACCGTAAAGCGACAGCCACAGACCTTGTCCTTGCTTATGATGGCGATCGAGTCCTCGTTAAAGAAGATAAAGATAAACTGTGGTATCCTTCTTTTGAAGATTTTAAAGCTGACTACCCTGATCTTATCAAAGAAGCTACTTATCTTTTTTGCATTGATGACCTCAATTACTATCTCACTACCGAAAAGAATCTCGACTCAGTAAAAGGTTGGACTTATGTGAGTACCAAACGATTCCGAACAGAGCCTAAGTACTGGCGTTCTTATGCAGGTGTTGTGGGTTGGCAACTTAACCGCTGGTATGCCAATCATCAGTTCTGCAGTCGCTGTGGAGAGCCTGTCGTCCATTCAGATAAAGAACGGATGCTTTATTGTAAATCCTGTGGCTTTATGGTCTATCCAACTATTTCGCCCTGTGTCATTGTCGCCATTCATGATGGAAATCGCTTGCTTTTAACGAAGTATGCGGGGCGCACCCATGCTAACTTTGCCTTGGTGGCAGGTTTTGCTGAAATTGGAGAAAGCCTTGAACAAACAGTTCGTCGGGAAGTGGAAGAAGAAGTCGGACTAAAAGTAAAAAACTTGAAATTTTATAAATCGCAACCCTGGCCCTTCACCGATACTTTATTAGCCGGTTTTTTTGCCGAGCTAGATGGTGATGATGAAATCACGCTGCAAGAGGATGAACTTTCCATGGCCGTCTGGCTAGATCGAGAAGATATTCCTCCAGCAGAATACCGGATTAGCCTCACCAGTGAAATGATGGAAACATTCCGCAACAATGAGATTGACCTGAGTTAAAGGTTACGACCTACCCTTAAGTCCTTGGATGATACATTTCAGGTTGGTTTTCTCTTCCAAAAATTTACCCCCAAAAAATTTACCTAAAGAGTAAAGAAAACAAAAAACGAAAATGAAAACCGAAAATAAAAAAGGTGAGGCAAGCAGTTTTAATATCTGTTTGCCTCACCTTTTCTATTCTTTTAACGATAACTTCATTCCAAATCTTCGCAAACGGTCTGTCGTAAAATAGTAACAAACAGGACCATTAGATCTTGATGGATATCTCAAACTTTTTTCGATCCTCGCCATCCTTCTCTGAGGTTAATCCGCCTATAATCCAAATTGCCAACAGCCAAACCCACCACTTTTTATAAAATGGTTTCTTTACTTTTTCCTTCTGCTTTTTTCTTGTCTTCATGATTTCCCTCCTCTTTTATTAGACCTTACCACTTGATTACACCTTTGCAAAGATTTACCTGAGTTTCGTTTAAGTATGGTCTTAATTTGCTTTCATATTAATTATTCCTAATCAATTTAGAATCAACTTTCGAGATCCCTTAAGAATCAATGAAAAAACATCCTGAAAACTTAAGGCTGTAATCAGGATGCGTTCTATTATTTTTATTTTAAAGATATAAAGCCAATGCTTCCAGCAGAGCAATGCGGAAAAGTTGGTGAGGATAGGTTAAATGGGAAAAAGAAATTCGATGCTTGGCCTGTCTTTTCAAAGATTCGTGGATTCCATTGGACCCACCAATGATTAAAACTAAGTCAGTTTGACCTATATCCTGCATTTTGGTACGTACTGCGGCAAAAAAATCTGGTTTTGCCGGTTTGCCATTAATATCTAAGCAAATAAGGCGCGCATTTTTAGGAATCTTCTCCCGAATTCGAGTCGCCTCCATCGCCAAGGCACTTTGAATTTGTCCTTGGCTAGCTTGCTCATTTAAAGGCTCCTCATTAAACTCGATAATTTGGCAACTGTTGATTCCATTTTTCCGAACTAAGCTAGCCACTAAATCCCTTTGAGCATCTTTCAGATAATTTTCTTTTAAAGTCCCTAAACAAAGTAGATGAATCGTCATCTGCTTTTAGTTGGTGGCTTGATTGCCTTTAGCACCATGACACTTCTTGTACTTTTTGCCAGAACCGCAAGGACATGGATCATTGCGTCCAATCTTCTCCTCATTACGAACTGTTTTTGAATCATTTAAATTCTTTTTGATTTCTTTGCGTTTTTCTTCTGAAAAGATGGAGTCCCACTGAGGCAGGGTATAAAGATAATCCGCTTTCACATCGAGCATATTGAAATAAAGTTTTTCCAAGTCGATATTCATCTCAACATCGCTGTTTTCATCCATTGATTCCAGGTCTAAAGTTTCGGTAAGGGATTCATTAATGCCATCCAAAAAACCCATGATAAACTGCGGCGTTGTATCCATTTCTTCACCAAAGCTGCTAATCTTAAATTTTAAAGTTTCATTGGCATTTGCCAAGACTTTCCGATAAATTCTCTCTTCCACTGCTGAGTATTCAGCCCAAAATGCTTTTTCCCCTTTTGTTTGCACAAAATCTACGACCAATTCGGTCCATTCATTATATAAGCTCATATTGATATTCCTTTCAATTTTACACAAATTTTCCCAACCAGTTTCCCAGTTTAGGATCACCTTTTTCTACTAAATCAGAGTACTGTTTTTTTTCGATAGCGTCAAGTCTTCCCGACTTATTCAATCACCGTGTAAGCTGATGGTTTGATTCTGGATGCCAATTTTAATTCAAGATTTCCCGCCGTCCCGATCTCAACGCCAGCCGAGATTAAAATGTTTTCCACTGTCTTAAAGGCCAATTCTGGTACGTTATTGGTGCCGGATAAATGGCCTAGGATAATCTGACGATGGCGGTCATCTAAAAAGCTCAAAATGGCTGCTGCTGAATCTTCATTGGAAAGATGTCCTAATTCAGATAGGACTCTACGCTTTAAATCATAGGGATACGGGCCATACTTTAACATTTCTACATCATGATTACTTTCGATTAAAATCAAATCAGAATCTTTGATTCCTTCCCGAATTTCTTTTGTGAACACACCCATATCTGTAACTGACGACATCATTTTTCCAGCTCGATCTTCTAGTGTAAATCCAATACAAGAAGCTGCATCATGAGGCACTCGAAAACTACGGACATTAAAATCACCGATGGAGGCTTCACCATTTAAAATTCGTCTATTTTCCGGAGCAATCTTGCCTAAGTTTCTCTCCATGGCGGCCCAAGTCTTCTCATTCGCATAAATGGGAATGTTAAACTTTCGGGACATGATACCTGCACCTCGGGTATGATCCCCATGTTCATGGCTAATGAGAATGCCTTTAACATCTGATGCTTTTTCACCGATTGAATCGATCGCCCCTGTTAAAGCTTTCCCGGTACACCCAGCATCTATTAATAGGCTGGTATTTTGGCTTTGAACAAATAGAGAGTTGCCAGAAGATCCTGAAAAAAGAGAACAAAATTTCATTACTCTTCAACCCTTATGATGTCGGCGCCCAAGGCTTGGAATTTTTCTTCAATATGAGGATATCCCCGATCAATATGTTCAATTTCATAGACTTCGGTCGTTCCTTGAGCCATTAACCCAGCAATCACCAAAGCTGCTCCTGCCCGCAAATCCGTTGCATTAACTTTAGTTCCTCTTAAAAAAGGAACGCCCTCGATGGTGGCAATCCGTTCTGTATATACAGCCAAGGCCCCCATTTTATTCAATTCATCCAAATGCATAAACCGGCTCTCGTAGATACTTTCATTCACCGTTGATCGACCTTCAGCAATGGTCATCACAGCAGTCATGGGTTGTTGAACATCTGTTGGAAAGCCTGGGTAGGCCAAGGTTTTTACATTGCAGCTTTTTAATCGTTTATTGGAACGAACAATCACGCTATCATCCCGTTCATCAATCTCAACGCCCATTTCTAGTAGCTTTGCTGAAATGGATTCTAAATGTTTTGGTATCACATTGGTAATTTCAACCTCACCACCACATCCTGCAACAGCCAGCATATATGTAGCTGCTTCGATTTGGTCGGGGATAACGGAATAACTACAACCTTTTAGGCTCTTCACACCATTGATTCGTATCACGTCGGTACCTGCGCCCTTAATGTCGGCTCCCATGGTATTTAAAAAGTTGGCTAAGTCTACTACGTGGGGCTCTCTGGCCGCATTTTCTAAAATCGTCTGACCATCTGCCATGGTGGCAGCCAGCATCACATTAATGGTCGCTCCTACTGTGACTACGTCAAAGAAAACATGGGCGCCTTTCAGATGTTCACTATGTGAGACCGTGGCACCATCTTTAACTTCAACCGTCGCCCCTAAGGACTCAAAACCTTTCAAATGTTGATCAATGGGTCTAGCCCCGATAGGGCAACCTCCTTGAAGGTCGACTACTGACTGACCAAAACGAGCTAAGAGGGCCCCGATCAAATAGTAAGAACCGCGCATTGAACGAACCTCTTCAGTTCTTGCATCCGTTCTGTGGACGCCTCTAGGATCTATGGTTAAAGATTTACCTTCTCGTGTTACTTCACAGCCTAGATGCTCCAATATTTTTATATATGATTTTACATCGGCAATATCCGGTACGTTATCAAGTACGCAGATTCCCGACGACATTAATACAGCCGGTAAAATAGCCACTGCCGCATTTTTTGCACCATTGATATCCACCGTGCCATATAATTTATTTCCACCATTAATTACAAACTTTTTCATTTCATCACCTGTTACCTATCCTGATCCAATAGTATTCAACTATATCGATTATTCATTATATCAAATATATTGTCTTCATGTGTTAAGAAGCCATTGAACATTTGTTGTTCCTGTTCATAATTCCATGAATTTAAGCATTTATTTTCAAGTTTCTATAGTTTAGCCCTTTCTGTCCCACCAACCAATGGCTGTGATATAATAAAATTTATAGAGAACTGCTTACCGTAGAACTTTTAAAGCTACGGGAAAGGAAAGAGACATGCGTTACTATCTTGTAGCTGTACTGGATAAAGATTCCAATAAAGAACTAGACCGTATCCAGCGGCCCTTACACAAAAAAGGTAAACATTATAAAAAATCCCCATATATTTCAATCCCCATCGATAGCGTTGAAAACCCGGATCTTAAGTTGTTGGAAAAAACCTTGAGAGACTTGCTCAAGCCCTTCCGTTATTTCCATGTCAATATTAGTGGTAAATACATCAATCTAGCTGATGAGCGTATCACAGGATTACCCGTTAGCAATTTTGGCTATATAAAAAAAATCCAGCGACACCTTAATGACTATATGACTTTACATGGTTTTAAAGTTGGCGAAGAGCGTGATGAAGATCAGGATTTCATCCTGTCTTTGTCCCAGGATCGCATTCCCAAGGAATTGGAAAATTCTAATAATCTTTTCAATACTCCTGATAATTACCGAAAGTTTTTAGTCGACCGAATTGAGCTTTGGAAATCCATGAATGCAAAAAAAGGGTCGATCGTTTTTTCAATTCCTTTAAAAAACCCTAATATTTTATAAAGGGATACTTTAATCACCACCTAAGGATTTTAATCTATTATCAACTTGAAAGGCGGCATCCAGATTGGAACTTAACGAACTCTTTGCAGTTCAAAAAATATTAAATGAACGAATCATCAAGGAGCATAACCTTGATCCAAAAACCCTGTCGAATAAAAAATTTCTAGCTTTACTCACTGAGTTAGGTGAACTAGCTAATGAGACTCGCTGCTTTAAATATTGGAGCACCAAAGACCCTTCTCCCCGCCAAGAAATTTTAGAAGAGTATGTAGACTGTCTACACTTTATTCTAACACTTGGTTTGGACCAGAATTTTGAAGCTGTTAAACCAACCTACCAGACTCAGTCCCTTGATCTTACCACTCATTTTATTCATCTTTTTCACGCTGTCAACACCTTGCATTCTGCTTCATCCATGATGGCTTACACAACCTTATTTAATGCTTTTTTTGCTTTGGGAGCTGAACTAGGTTTCACACAGGATGAAGTTCTCTCAGCCTATATGGAAAAAAATAAAATCAATCACCAGCGCCAAGATGCGCATTATTAAAAGCGGCCTTGGCCGTTTTTTTAGTTGAAGTTTTTTGTTGGCTCGAAATGCTATAATAAAGAGGACAAGCACTTGCAATGAGGAGAATTAAACCATGGGAAAAGTAATCATTACCGGTGTCCAGTCCATGACATGGATACCGTCTTATATAATCGAAGAACTACTGCGTGACTCCCCCGGCGATGAATTTAAAATTCTCACCGCTTTATATCATGTTGCCCAAAAGACCGGTAGCTTAGAAACAACAGCCATTGCCAAAATTTGCGGTGTTACTGAAATTGATGTAATTTCAGCCTGTGAATATTGGGATGGTCGAGGTGTTCTAACAATTCTTACCATGGATTCTGCTGGGAACTTGGAACTTGCCTTTAATCCAAATGCAGCACCATTAGATGAAACAGGAGGACGAATCCAGCCCCCGATTCAAGATTCATCTGAACATTTGAATGACAGCTCTTTCCAAGAGCTTGTTGGCGCTTTGGAAATGGTGATGGGAAAACCCATATCACCGACCCTCCTTCGTTTTGTAATGGAATTAAAGGATGACTACCATTTCGATGACGAAGTTATTATGCTACTGTTTAGCTCTTGCACTGGCAAAGAAACCGTGAATTACATGGAAAAGGTAGCTATGTCTTGGCGCAAACAGTACGTTCAAACGGCTGAAGATGCCCACTCTTTAATTCGCCGATTTGAAGACCGCTGGCAAACCTACCGAGATTTATTTAAGTATATGGGCATGGATCCATCCACCATCTCTGAGCCTCAACAAGAACAGATGAATCGTTGGTTGGATGACTATGGCTTCGACTTATCGGTTTTAAAGCACGCTGCCCAACGTTGCATCAATCAACTAGGAAAGGCTGATATGAACTATATCGAAGGAATTTTAAAAAGATGGAGAAATGATGGGATTACCTCTGTTGCTGATGCCATAAAAAAAGACAAGGTGGCAAAGGGTGCCCGTAAAGGCGTTCAACCCAAAGATATCACCTCCTTTAATAACTACGAACAGCGCAATTATGATTACGACTCCCTTGAAAAAAGCCTACTAGGTTGGAGGGATGACGATGAGTAATTTCCACGCAAAAGTTATGGCTCGCTATGGGGCCATCCGAACGAAGGAAGAAGCGAACCAAAAAGCTCGTAAAGTAGAAATACATCAAAAAATTCCTCGAGTAGGAGATTTAGAACGGCTAATGTCCTTAAACTCTTTAAATGTTGCCCGTAATATTGCCCGTAACGTCACTTTAGATGCTTCAAAGAATCAAGAGCAAGTCACAAACACTATCGCTAACCTAAAGAGCGAGAATCTTAATCTTCAACAGGAAAAGATGGAACTTCTTGTATCCCATGGCTACCCAATGGATTATATGGAGCTTAAATACCACTGCAATCTTTGCCAGGATACCGGTTATGTAAGTGGCAAGAAATGTTCCTGCTATAAACAGCTACTTGCGGAAATCGTCTATGCTGAATCAGACTTTAGTCAAATGCTTAGTGATGAATCCTTTGAAACCTTCGATCAATCACTCTTTGACAATGATAGCATTCACCCTGAATACGGCCTAACAGTGCGCCAAAATATGAATGATGTTCTAAAAATAGGTAAAGCTTTTGTGCGCGATTTCCATCAGACTTCAGACAGTCTTTATTTTTACGGTCCTTCAGGAACCGGTAAGACCTTTCTTGCCACTTGTATCGCTCGAGAGCTTTTAAAAGAAGGCCAAGTTGTAGTTTATCGGACCTCATCTCAATTGATGGATGATATTCGAGATATTAAGTTCCAGGACGATAAAGAAATCGAAACCCTTTTATCAAAATGCGACTTGCTCATCATCGATGACCTTGGTACAGAAATGCCGTCTGATCACTCAAAAACTGAAATCTTTAATTTAATTAATCAGCGACTCCTGCAAAACAGAAAAATGATTATCTCCTCTAACCTTAGATTAGATAGTATTCGCAGTAAATATTCTGAGCGACTCTCTTCAAGAATCATGGGCGACTTTATCCTAGTTCCTTTCTTTGGTGAAGACCTGCGGCACATTAAGGGTCATAAAAAGAACCGAAGGTTTAGGAGCCAACTCAACAAAAAACCCACCTAAGGAGGCTGCTAATGGAAAATACCACCCTTTTTACACGGCAACATGAAAATGCCCTCATTATTTTAGAAAAAGAAGGTGTTTTTCGAATCAAACCGGAGTGGATCTATCGAAAATATGATGATGTTTCAACTCATTTTATTAAAAAGTATGACTGGTTAAGTTATCAATCTCACAAGCGAGTTCCTCGTCCTAGTGGTGTCACCTACCCAATCTGGTGTTCTGTTGACGAGGGGTATATGCTACGGGAAATCCCAGGCGAAGTGGTAATCAAACTCAGTATTCCAACCGATCAAATTATTTACTTTGATTCCGCCAAATGGGATTTGATATTAAACCACATGTATGTTCCCAAAAATCAAGAAGACGAGAAAGCTTTCTATGCCGAGCTAAAAGCCCGAGGCATTCAAAACCCCTTTACTCTCCTTGACGATTCAGAAAGTCGGTTTCATCCAGATCTTGTCCAAAGAATTCGCAATTCGTGGGAACGAGTCTTTGAGATTGATGAGTGGACCATGTTTCGAGTTCAAGCCAATATTTGGGAGTTTTCTTTAAATCAGGTCTTAGATGTCAGTAAATAGTCCCTATACTAATGATAAGAATTTTTTCTAAATAATTTAGGTAGCCTACATGCTCTACCATTTAATCCAAAGCAAAGGACAGGAAGCCCATCGATTTGGTTTCCTGTCCTTTCCTATCTTATTGCATTAAATAGTCTACAGCGACTTGGGTCAAAACCTCCATTGCTGTCAACAAATTGCGATCATCCCACTGAAACTTCGGATGATGATGAATTACATGTTCTTTTTCACTTGGAGCTATGCCAACAAAAAAGTAAGAGGATGGTACCACCTCTGCTATATAGGCAAAGTCATCTCCCCCCATGTTAGGTTGCGCACACCGACGAACATTTTCTGCCCCCACGATTTTCTCTGCGGCTTCTTTGACAATGGTGGTCATTGCCTCATCGTTAATTAAAGCTGGACACCTCCACATAACCTCAAGACTATAGCTACCCCCACTAGTCTCAGTTACTGACTTTAATATGGATTCCATCGCCTTAGGAATCCACCGACGGGTCTCTTCATCAAATGTGCGGAAGGTTCCACCCAATTCAACTTCATTGGGAATCACATTATAAGAATCTCCACCGTGGATTTTGGTAAAAGATATTACGGCTGGGATTAAGGGATCTTTTTTCCTTGATATCACCGTTTGAGTTTGCTCAATCACTTGAGCTGCCAAAACAATGGGATCTATCGTCTGCTGAGGCATAGCGCCATGACCTCCCCTACCAATAATTTTGGCTGTAAAGAAATCCGGCGCCGCCATAAAGGCCCCCTCGCGCACCCCTATCACGCCCTCGGGAACTGATCCCCATAGGTGACAAGCAAACGCTGCATCCACCTGAGGGGCTCTTAGGACCCCTTCAGCGATCATTGGAAGGGCTCCGCCTTCTGCTTCTTCTGCTGGCTGAAAAATTAGTTTGATATTTCCCCGAAGTTCGCTCTTTAATTCATTTAATATCATGGCCACGCCCAATAGATTTGCCATATGACCATCATGAGCACAAGCATGCATCATACCATCAACTTCAGAACGATACGCCACATCCGCCTCTTCTTGAACCCTTAAGGCATCCATATCAGCCCGTAACAAAACAGTCTTTCCTGGATGTTTACCCCGAATAAGCGATACCACTCCGGTTTTTGCGACTCCACTTTGAACCTCAAGGCCCATTTCTGTCAAGGTTTCCATAATTTTTGCTGCTGATTTCATTTCGCCATAAGCAATTTCTGGGTTCCTATGAAAATAATGCCTGAGGTCTACGACTTGATCATAAAATCTTTCTGCTAGTGTTTTAATCAATGCTGTATCCATTAAAAACTCCTCGTTTTATTATAAAAGCTTTTTCAACTTATCCACTATAATTTTAGCGTGTAGCCAATATGTAGTCATTCTTTCAAGACCTTGTGCCTAAGAATTTGTGTCCAAGAATTTGTGTCAATTTTCTCATGAATTATTTTCAATCATCTTGACTGTATTGTCTTTTTTTATTAAAGGGTCTTTGCAATGAAAGAAATCATGCTTGAAGTTTAAATCAAAAAGAACTGCTGCAATCTGAATGTTCAGACCACAACAGTTCTTTTTGATTTTATCACTGGAGCTGGTGGTCAGAATCGAACTGACAACCTGCTGATTACAAATCAGCTGCTCTACCATTGAGCCACACCAGCAAATGATGGCGACCCAGAAGGGACTCGAACCCTCGACCTCCGGCGTGACAGGCCGGCACTCTAACCAACTGAGCTACTGGGCCGTATATGGTGGGAACAATAGGGATCGAACCTATGACCCTCTGCTTGTAAGGCAGATGCTCTCCCAGCTGAGCTATGCTCCCATAATACGACTGGTAAAATAAAAAAATGGTGACCCCTAGGAGAATCGAACTCCTGATACCACCGTGAAAGGGTGGTGTCTTAACCGCTTGACCAAGGGGCCCTGATGGCGACCCAGAAGGGACTCGAACCCTCGACCTCCGGCGTGACAGGCCGGCACTCTAACCAACTGAGCTACTGGGCCGTATAATGGTGGGAACAATAGGGATCGAACCTATGACCCTCTGCTTGTAAGGCAGATGCTCTCCCAGCTGAGCTATGCTCCCATAATACGACTAGATAAATTAAAATGGTGACCCCTAGGAGAATCGAACTCCTGATACCACCGTGAAAGGGTGGTGTCTTAACCGCTTGACCAAGGGGCCACGTTCATCAGGTTCAGGTGATTTCCAAAAACGGAAATTTTTTCTTAAAACGCTGACATAGACTATAATACCTCACTACTTAAGTTAATGTCAACTTCTTTTTTTAAATAATTAATAATTATTTATCCCGAAGCACTAATTATTTTTGATTCCTGTCAATAACTCTTGTCAAAAACAGGTTCGACTTATTATATCAGTCAATTGCTGAATATGTAAATAGCGAATCCATGGTTTGATCAATAATAATCAAAATTCCAAGGATTCGCTATTTCATTGCTTTATTACCAATACCTAAGGCTTATATTTGTTTGAAATATTCCGAGCTGCTTTAAATTAAGCACTAAAGTGGTAAACCTGCTTTGCGTAGCTCGACTAAAACACAGCTTTCCAAGTATTCCAAGTTATGCTTTTCGCAGTATTCTTTGATTTCCTGACTTCGTGCGCCTGGTTGTGCCATTACCCGAGTAATTCCTTTTTTATGAGCTTCTCGCAGAATTTCAAGACCCGCTTTAGGATTCACCACTAAATCAAGAACCTCGATTTGAAAAGGAAGATGATTTAAATCATTGTAAACCCCCTCACTCGCCTGGGCCTTGGGATGATACCCTGCCACTTTATAGTCATTTTTTTTCAATGCCTGTAATATCTTGTAGGCATATTTTTCTTCATCGGTTACATTCCCACAAACCAACCAATTTTTATAGTTCATAAATTCATGTGCTGCCATTTCAATCTCCTCATCTTTGTTATAATAGGGTTATATATCCAAGTAAAAACTCGAATAGATCGTAGTCCTTTCCCTTCCTCCTTGCCAATTTGGAAATGGAGTGGAAATTTATCCCTTTTATCATAACAAATAAAAATAACGCGGTTATATCAAAAGTACCAATAAACTGTTAAGGAATGAAACCAATGAAAAAATTTAAAGTTATTATTATCGGAGGCGGAGCTGCTGGTTGTGCTGCTGCACTAAAGCTAAAAGAGGCCAGCGTCGAAACGGCTATTTTAGAGGCTGGCGACCGACTTCTAAAAAAACTTTTAGTTACCGGCAATGGCCGATGTAACATAACCAACGACAAATTAATTAAGCCCAATGATGTTACTCCCTACTTTACTTGTCATGATCCCTCCTTTGATTTTCTTCCACTATTTGAACAAGATGCCTCTAAAGCCATTGAGTTCTTCGCTGACCTAGGATTACCCTTAACCACCTTAGACCAAGGTAAAATGTATCCCAAATCTCTTCAAGCTTCATCGGTTTCTGATCTAATTCGTCTCCGACTCAATGAGTTGGAAGTACCCATCTTTTTAAAGGAACGCGTTAAAACCATCAGTTTTAGTCAGGACGGCTTTAGCTTGCATACCCAAACCAATCATTTCCAAGCTGATTTTATTTTAATCGCTGTTGGCGGACAAGCCATGCCAGGTACAGGATCAGATGGTTCTCTAAATAAAGTGATCAGAGGTCTGGGGCATCGAATGATCTCCCCACTTCCTGCGTTAGTTCAGCTTAAAACCGATTTCCCACAACTTCGTGCTCTTGCCGGCGTCAAAGCTGATGCTCATCTTACCCTACTCGATGGCCAACAAGTCATTCGTGAAGAAACCGGCGAGCTCCTGTTTACAGATTATGGTGTTTCTGGCCCTCCTGTTTTACAACTCTCCCGCTTTGCCTCTGTTCTTTTAAGCGAACACAAGCAACCCACACTGATTATTGACCTTTTCCCTGAGCTATCCCCCGTCGAAGTTCTTTCCCTGATTCTGCGTCAACGCGACCGTTTCCCTCAGCGCGAAACTCAGTTTTTACTCAACGGGATTGTTCACAAGAAACTAATCCCCGTGCTTCTGCGTCAATCTGGTCTTGACAAGATGAATCGTCCAGCTGGTGAAATTGATCTATCGATTTATGAAAATCTTAGCCAAATGCTCACCAACTGGCAGATGACCATTACTGACACCAACGGATTTGCAAATAGCCAAAGCACCCTGGGCGGGGTGGATCTTAGTGAAATCAACCCCCAAACCATGGCATCAAAAAAAGCAAATCATCTCTTCTTTGCTGGAGAAGTTCTAGATGTCTGTGGCGCTAGTGGTGGTTACAACCTACAATGGGCTTGGTCATCTGCCTTCGCTGCAGCAGAGGCTATAATCAATCAGATTAATCCAACTAAAAATACACACTAAAAGACTTCTCAAAATCCTTCAATTTTAATAAACGCCAGCAAAAGGCATGCTTCTTACCCTTTTGCTGGCGTTTATTATATGTGTTTTATTTCAATTTCCATCAATTTATTTAAGCAGTTTTTTTACTTTCCCACTGTTTTTGCCCAGCTTTAATTAGGCTCTCTTGTCGTTTGATTAGTGATGTTTTCTAGTTCTTTTCTAGTTCNNGTTCTGGTTTTCTGATTTCTGAGTTTATTCTAACTTTAGCTTCTTTAGCCCAAAACCATATCGAACGTTTAACTCCCCTTAAAGCATAACCGCTGCAAAATCATAATCAGAAAAATCAACCTGGTGGCGAGCCCTATCCACCCATTTAATTTCTATTAAAGTTAAGAGCGTTCCATCTTCATCGATAATTTCATGGTAGGAACGATCTCCTTCCAGATAGACTTTTGAGATGACTGAACCGCCTAATTGTTTTTCCTTTTTATAAACGATATTAATGGAGTTATGATATTTTGAATTCATCCAACTGGAATCATAGGCATGCATGGTTTCCGTAGCCCAGCGAGCATACATGGCATTGTTAACGTGTTGATTGCTATCAATATCTGAATATAGCACCGGTATTTTCCATTCAAAATCAAAATCAACATTTTCTCTACGTAGGGGTTTAAGATCCACCTTGGTTATGCGATCTTGGTATTCATTCAGCTGACCATCTCCATTGATAATCTCTACAACTGGCTGTGGAATTCTTCCAATCCTACGTTTTCGCAAATCTACTGCCACCCATTGGGATAAGGCCTTACCGATTTCATTGCCTTCTAAATCTTCTAAAAGATAGTAACGGTAAGAATAGATATCTTTTTTCAAAACTGGTAGGGTATGGATTCTAATTTTTCGGGCATACTGTTTGGGGTCATTGAGCTCTATCTTCCATTGGTAGAGAACCCAAGCCATATCCCACTCCGCCATATAGCCTGGTTTCATCCCAAATCCCAATATTTCATCATATGTAGACACTGTGCTCAAAATCTGCAACAAGGATTCAGCTTTTAAGTCAAAGTATTGATCTACATCTCGATAATCGACGACATAGTCCATTGTATAATGTTTCATACTAATCACCTCTATTGAATTCATTATACCATTTAGACTATTAACGATGGATTAATAACCAACCAAAGCTCGCGAGTCTAGCTCTAGATCATTGCAAACTATGTGAATCCCAACTAAATAACAAAAGATAAAAACAGATGCGGAATAAAAGCTCTGTGATGATATAATCAGATAAAAGGAGGTGGTAACCCGTGAACATTCCAAATATGATTTCAACGTTCCGGATTTTTTTGATTCCACTATTTATCTATACCTTCGTAACGGGAACTGGTGAAACCAGAATTTTTTATCCCATTGTAATCTTTATAATTTCCGGATTTTCAGATATGTTGGATGGCTATATTGCTCGAACTTACAATATGGAAACTAAACTAGGTGCTGTTTTAGACCCCTTAGCTGACAAACTAATGATGACAACAGCTTTATTATGTTTTGCTTACTATGAATATATTCCATATTGGATTGTCATCTTAGTAGCGTTTAAAGAACTATTTATGATTGGTGGTGGCGCCCTAGCTTACCGGCGTGGCATCGTAAACCGTGCTAATATCTGGGGTAAGATGGCAACCTTCTTATTTCATATTGCTATTATCACCTTTCTGTTTTCAAAGTCCCTAGCCTTTATTGTGCTGATTGTCTCAGTGGTAATCTCTTTTGCCGCCTTATTTCAGTATATACAGCTCACTTTGGCTAAAAAAAGAAAAATTGATGGTGAATAACTATTCCTACCTTACTTTTCTCTTCTCGGAATTAAAAGGATTTTTTCCATCATATTGTTACATCAGTAAAAAACTCCTGAGGAGCCAATGCTCTCTCAGGAGTTTTTTACCGTTCTGCTATATGGTTGTCTCAAGTGTAAGATTTATAATTCTGGGAAACAACTCATTTCATTCTCATTCAATGATTCAACAAAAGCTTGAGCCTTATCAAGGAGTTTACGATTGGTTTCAAAGGTTAGACGTTTACGAGCAGCTTCGTAGGGTAAAAAGGCAAAGTCACTGACCTCCTCAACTTGGATCTTTACGTCGGTGCTGTGAGGCCGTCCCAAAAAATAAACCACTTCTTTCGGGATATATCCCTTCACAAGATAAGTTACCCTTTCACGGAAATCCGGGAAAATAGTAGCCTGGAGGCCTGTTTCTTCCAGAACTTCCCGCAGCGCCGTTTCTTTCTCTGTTTCCCCCTGTTCTACATGACCTTTGGGGAAATCCCAGTGACCGGCTAGCAGTTGCACCAATAGGTATTGGTTTTCATCATCAATTAAAATAATCCCACAGGATTTCTCATTAATTTTTTTCATAGTCTTTACCCATGGATGGTATCTGCTACACCAAACTTACTAAACTTTCCAATCCAAGCTAGATGGATGGTCCCTACTGGACCATTTCTTTGTTTGGCAATGATACATTCAGCGGTGCCAGGTACTTCCGATTCCTTATCATAATAATCATCACGGTAAAGAAACATAACAAGGTCAGCGTCCTGCTCAATCGATCCGGACTCTCTCAGGTCCGATAGCATAGGCCGATGATCTTGACGCTGCTCAGGGGCACGTGAGAGCTGTGACAGGCACAAAACAGGAACGTCTAGCTCTTTGGCTAACATTTTAATGGACCGAGAAATTTCTGAGACTTCCTGCTGACGGTTTTCGCCCTTTCCTGACATTAGCTGTAAATAGTCAATTACAATCATATCTAAGCCATGCTCTAGTTTAAGTCGTCGGGCTTTACTCTTCATCTCCATAACAGAGATCCCAGCCGAATCGTCAATAAAAATTTTAGCTTTGGACAAAGGTCCAGTTGCCCGAGCAATATTATCCCAGTCTGTTTCATCCAGTTCGCCCAAACGCATGCGGTTCATATCGACACCTGCTTCTGAACAAAGGAGTTTATAGGCCAGCTGTTCGGTGCTCATCTCTAGGCTAAAGATTGCAACAGATTTCCCTTCCCGCAGAGCTGCATGTTCTGCTAAGTTTAGTGCAAAGGTTGTTTTCCCCATGGAAGGACGAGCTGCTATAAGAACCATATCACCTCGTTGGAATCCCGCAGTATACTCATCCAAAATAGGAAAGGGGCTCGCAATTCCAGTAAACTGACCCTTGTTAATATACATGTTTTCAATATTTACCAAACTTTGTTCCACTGCCATATTCATAGGAACAAAGTCCTTAGCCTGACGTTTCTCCGAGATCTGGAAAATTCTTCGTTCTGCATCTTCTAAAACAACTTCCGGTTCATCCTGTTTATCATAAGAATCTCTCGTAATTTCATCCGACGCCTTAATTAGGCGGCGCAAAATAGCTTTTTCAGCCACAGATTCCATGTAAGACTCTAAAAAGGCTGCACTATACTCTAAAGTGGCCAGTCTGGATAGGTAGGCTAAGCCTCCTACCTTCTCAAGCTTTCCAGTGGAGTTTAGGTAGTCTTGAAGCAAAACAATGTCAAATGGCGTGTCACGTCCAAATAACTCAACGGCTGCATCAAAAATAATTCGATGAGATTCTTGGTAGAAATCTTCACTTGTTAGTCGTTCAAAAACTTTAGGTATGTTTTTTTCATCATAGAACATGATTGCCAGTATGCTCTGCTCTGCTTGAACATTGGCTGGCATAGTTCTAATGGTATTATTTTCCATAGTTATTGTTCACCTTTTCTATATAATATATCCCTAGCTTCCTCAATGGTGGAACAAGGAATCACTTTGATTCCCGTAAGCTCTTTGGGAACTTCATTTTCGTTATCCTTGGGTACAATCACAGTCTGAATCCCTTTTCGGATTGCGCCATAGATTTTTTCCTGGATACCACCCACCGGCTTAATACGACCGCCTAGGGAAATCTCCCCCGTAATGGCAATATCCTGACGCACCGGTCTTTTTTCAATGGCACTTAATAAAGCTAGTGTAATGGCAGCTCCCGCCGAGGGACCATCAATATTAGCTCCTCCAACAACATTTATGTGAATATCATAATCCTGCATAGCTTGCCCTGTAACTTTCCGAATCACAGAAGCTGCATTATATACAGAGTCTTTGGCCATGGAGCCTGCTGTATCATTAAAGCGAATCATCCCTTTCCCTTGTTCCCTTGCTGGATAAGCCATGGCTTCAATTTCTACGGTGGAACCCACAAAACCAGTTACAGCCAGTCCGTAAAGATGACCTACCTCAAAACCCGTTAAGTTATCCAGTATCTCATTTAGTGTGGTCCGAGACGAACTAATAGCTGTCATCACATGATCAACTCCAACATGAACTTTTTGAGAACTAGACCCTAAATAAACAGCTTGACTATAAGCATCGGTCAGAATATTAATTGCCTTACGGCCCTCAATGGTGTGTTGGGCAATAATCGCTGGAATTTCCTCATCCAAACTAACACCTAGCTTTAACGCGGCATTTTTAACGATTCCTTGAATATGTTTTGGCGTCAACGGTTCGAAAAATACTGCAGTACAACGAGATTTTAATGCTGGGCTCATATCCTTGGGCTCACGGGTGGTTGCACCAATCAAGGTAAAATCAGCTGGTGCCCCCTTATCGAACAGGTAGCGTATATAATCTGGAACATTTTCATCATCTGGATCATAGTAGGAAGATGAAAATTCAACTCGTTTATCTTCCAATACTTTTAAAAGTTTGTTTTGCAAGGTTAAATCCAGTTCACCAATCTCATCGATGAATAACACCCCACCATGGGCATCTGTAACCAGTCCAGTTTTAGGTTCTGGAATTCCTGTTTCCGCTAAATCTCGTTTTGAGCCCTGATAGATGGGATCATGAACAGAACCCAAGAGAGGATTGGCAATTTCTCGTGGATCCCATCTCAAAGTAGTTCCATCCACCTCAACAAACTGAGCTCCATCACCATATGGGGTATATTTAAGTTTTTTCGCTTCCTCTAAAGCGATCCGAGCCGCTGTTGTTTTACCCACGCCTGGAGGTCCATACAAAATAATGTGCTGGGGATATGGGGATGCAATCTTGGAAATTAAGGCTTCAATGGCTCGATCTTGGCCTATGATCTCATCGAATGTTTGCGGCCTCAGCTGATTGTTAATGTTTCTTGATAGGGAAATTTGATCTAAATCCACCAATTCTTGGTATTTTTTCTGGGTTTTAGAGTTTTCCGGTCCTTTTTCCTTGCGTATAATGTTCATTCTCATTTCATCGATATACTCATCTTGACGATCCATGAGGGCTTCTTGAACTTTTTCTTCAATGCGGTTTTGAACAAAATTGCGAGCAATTTGTTCTGAAATCAACTCAAAGTTGGCTTCAATCACTCGGCTCACCTTATGGGGCGGGGTTAACTCTACATGATCCTGATTACTAATCACCTTGTTTAGTGCCATGGCTTTAATCAGTGTATCTTTGGATTTAATTTCACCATGAAGCTTTAATCGTTTCGTTCGAGCTAAAACCTCTTTTCTTCCCAATACATTGGTAATAATTTCTTCTTGAATTTTAATTTGTGTTGCTATATCGTCCGGCTGATCCATAATCAGCTGTGAATCATTTAATTTATCCATAGTTGTCCTCCGAAGTTACAGTAAAAGATTCGGTATTCTTTATTATAGCATCTCAAGTTAAATATAAACGCCTTAAATCTTAGCTTAAAGAAGGCTGTACATTTTAAGGTATGACCATAGAACTCCTATTCTAAGACACTCAAAAAAACTCCCAGCAAAATTACTCTGCCAAGAGTTTTTGAAATTTATACTTCTATTTTTCTATTCTTCTTCTGCTTCAACCTTAATCTTAAGCCGTCCAGAAACTTCCGGGTAAAGCTTTATTTCAGCTTCATACATGCCGGTTCCTTTGATCGTGTCTAAGACAATTTTCTTTCGATCAATGTCGTATCCTAGCTGGCTTTTAATTTCAGAGGCTACATCTTTTGAAGTAATTGCTCCGAAGAGACGTCCTCCCTTACCTGTTTTAACCTGCATGTTGAGTTGTTTTTCTTTCAATTCATCAGCCATAGCATGAGCTTCTTCTAGTGCTTTTTTCTTTTGTTTACGCTCTGCTTCCTGAATGGCAACAGCTGTATTTAAATTCCCTTGGGTGGCTTCTTTTGCTAAGCCTCTGGGAAATAAGAAATTCCTTGCGTATCCGTCACTGGTATTGACGATTTCACCTTGTTTACCGAGTTTTTTAACGTCCTTGAGAAGTATCACTTTCATCTTCATCTTCCTCCTTGCTGGTGGTTTTAAGTATTTCTTTAATTCTAACTTTAACTTCTTCGGCTGTTGTATCCTTGACCCGTGCTCCAGACATCGTCATATGTCCACCACCACCGAACTCTTCCATAATAACCTGCACGTTCATCACTCCATTACTACGAGCTGAAACGGCAACATCTGAACCATCCTGTGCCAAAACAAAAGATGTTGTGACACCTTTAAGATTTAAGAATTCATCCGCTGCTTGGGCAGCAATGAGTGGATCCTTGATGCCAGCTGGGCAAACTGCTATAGCAATGCCCTTTTCGATTTCACCTGTTTTAATAATGGCAGCCTTTAGTAAATATAGTTCCTTATCATAGGATAACAGATTTCTAATGTCAAGGGTATTGGCTCCCGCCTTGCGTAGGAACGAGGCCGCCTCAAAGGTTCTTGAACCTGTCTTGTAAATAAAGTATTTTGTATCAACAATAATGCCAGATAGCAAAGCATCAGCTTCAACTTTTTGGAGTTGGGGCTTTTCTACGATATATTGGATTAGCTCTGTCACAAGTTCTGAGGTAGAGGATGCATAGGTTTCAATATAATTTAAAGTTGCATCAGGAATAGCATCGGCCGCTCTACGATGGTGATCAATAACCACCTTTTTAATGCTAGCTGAAGCTACTTCTCGATTAAGAACATAGCCAAGGGAATGCACATCCACAACAATGAGCAGATCATTGGGCTCTAGGTTGTCCAAAGCCGTCTCTGATGATATAATTACATCCTCATAAGATTCTTCTTCTTTTATCATTGAAAGGAGATCTGAAACGTTTCGATATGGTTCATCCATTAAGATATATGCATTTTTATCTAACGCTCTAGCAATGGCTACAATTCCCACTGCAGCTCCTAGCGAATCGGTATCTGGATTCGCATGACCCATAATGTAAATTCGATCGCTTTCATTAATCAAATCTCTTAAGGCATGGGCAATCACTCGAGAGCGAACCCTAGACTTCTTCTCAACTTCTCTGGAGTTGCCTCCAAAAAAGGTCAATTTCTCACCTCGTTTAATAACAACCTGATCACCACCTCGGCCCAATGCTAATTCCTTAGCTTGTTCTGCCGCCAAGCCATCATTCATCAAATAATCATTGTCATAGGATACTCCAATGGATAAGGTTGGCTCTATGGTATTCCCCAGATTAATGGATTTAATTTGATCAAGGATTGGAAATTTCTTTTTAATTTCATCACGAAACACTTCGTAAGGAGCCATTAAAATGCTTCGGCTAGTTGCATAGCGTTTCATATATCCTTTCAAATGATTCGCATAATCCAACAGTTGCTTTTCAATCGCTGCTGAGATTAAAGGTCGCCTTGATTCCGGTGCAGAGTTAAGAACTTCGCCTAAGTTATCAACTTCTACCAACATGGTAATTATTTTTTGATCTTCAGCTTTTTTTACTTCAGTCACATTGATGAGGACTAAAAATAGTAGATCCTCTTCAAACTCACCATGGGCTGCTCGGTATTTAATAACGGTTACTTTATATACTTCTTCATTAAGAGACAAAAAATCTAACGTTTCATCTTTCCAGATTTTCTCTGGATCAATATCCACAACTTCATCGATATCTAGGAGTCGTTCTGCGTCCGAAATTTCATTAAATGCTTCATTATACCAATTAATTTGACCGTCGCGAGTAAAAGCTACGATAGGAAACTCTGCACTATTAGCCGCCTCTACCATAGAAGGCTTAAGCTTCTTAATTGAATCATTAATAAATTTGTCCCATTCCCGACGCTTGAAAAAATGTAGTTGGTTCACTAAAAAGAAGATTATCAAAAGAACCAGCACAGCTACCCCGGCTGCTACATACTGCCTCAGGTAAATAAATCTAAACACTGCGGCGGCAATTAACCCTATATAAAGGAGCTGCTCTCTCTTAAACCGGGAATATTTTTCCATCTACTAATCCTCCTTTTTCATCTTGCTTTTCATGGTATAAGTTAGCCAATGCCATAAACTCTTGCCTGATATGTTTCTAAAGTCAAATACAGAGTCCACGATTGCCACTAAAATCATCCAATCTCCAACCATATAAAATAATGTAATCAAAACCAATAAGACTTTACTTAGTCTACCAAACCGGAATTTAACCGATAAAGTCCACCAAATTAAGCTTAGCGTGCCTACAATTCCAAGGAACATCGAAACACCATAACCTGTGTTATAAAGCAGACTACTCCATCTTGGCTGACCATCGGATAAAGATGCTCCAAGAATCGCCATGATAATAAAAAAAGCTAACATTAAGGGGTTGGTTCCCAGCATAGCGAAAAATGGAATATTTGTTTTTGGTGTTCGCCCGATTTTAAGAAAACGTCGGCTCAAACGAAGTAGCAAATATCCACCCATTAATGACCAGCTAATAACCATGGTTGGAATGACCTCCTGAACAAATTCAGGAGTAATGGATGCGGTCAATTCGTCAATCAGCTGCTGTTGACTCATAGGTACTTCGTACCCAGTGGCACCTAATGCACTTTGCAATTGGCTTTTCACATTCTCGGCAATGGTTAAACTAAACTCGCTAAGGTTTGAACCCTGAACTACATAAATACTAAAATAACCATTGAGCAAAATACCTAAGAAAATCGCTAGCACCGCTACTGTTAACGCTTTGGACCAACTCAGTTGATAGCGTTTAATTGCGTAAAGTCCCCCTGTCATAATAAAAATGGGAGCAAGCGCTGCCAAAGCATTCACTGTTCCGCCGAAAACAAAATAGGGCATAACACCTACAAGACTTGCTAAAGCAAAAGCATTTTGACCATGTTGAGCTCTGATGTATAACAGCAAAACTGGAACAATGATTGGTGCAAGCATCAGCCCCGCTGGACTGATCACTGTGGCAATATTAATAATGAGGAAGAACAGCACACTTCTAGTTGTATCTTTCAGTAGAGCCGGTCTCCTGTTTTTCTTTTCCATACTATTCCTTCTTTTCAGTCACCTATTAAGTGAGTAATTAAATCTCGTATTCATCCATGTATAAGTATTTTAAAAGGTTCAATCACCATATGCAAACTCTATGTGATCCTTATAAAAAGACTGTATTCAGAACTCATTCCCTGAATACAGTCAATGTTTCTTAAATCTGCCACTCACCGTCTGCCAACAAGACAATTTCTGTACCATCTGCTTTAACGCCTGTGACTTTTACCTCTTCACTTCCCACCATAAAATCATAGTGAATACGTGAATCATTCATTCCTTTTTCAACCTTTTCTTCGTCAGTTAGGTTTGCGCCATTTTCTATGTTTTCAGGATAAGCTGCGCCTACAGCAAAATGGCAGGATGCATTCTCATCAAATAATGTGTTTTGGAAGAGGATGCCTGTATTTGAAATTGGTGAATTATGTGCAACCAGTGCAACTTCACCTAATCGACGAGAACCTTCATCAGAATCCAAAATCTTTTCAAAAACTTCTTGTTCTTTTCCTGCTTTAAATTCAGTGACGACCCCATCTTTAAAAACAAAGCTCATATCTTCAACTAATTTCCCCATAACGGCAAGGGGCATTGTAGCTTTTAGCGTTCCATTAACTTTTGCTCGATCTGGCATGGTAAATACTTCTTCCGTTGGGATATTCGCAAAGAACCGATCACCGTCTTGAGAATCTCCAGATCCCCCTACCCATTTGTGGTTTTCCGCAAGATAGACCTCTAGGTCTGTTCCAGGCCCCTTATATAGAAGCTTTTCAAAGTTGGCTTCATTAAGAAACTTTTCATGTATTTTCAACTGCAAATCATGTTTTTCCCACGCTGCTACAGGATCTTCTAAATCAACTCGTGTAGCCATAAAGATGTTTTCCCATAGTTTGTCCATTGCCTGATCTTCTTTTAATTCTGGAAAAACAGAAGTTGCCCAGGCGGGGTTTGGAACTGCAACAATACACCACTTGATAAAGTTACTCATGCTATATTCCATAACTTTCCTGGTTTTCTGAGAGCGAACCTTTTGCGCTGCTGTTATTCGTTCTGAGTCAATATTCTTTAAAAGATTTGGATTTGCGGCATCGATCACTAAACGATGATACTTATGTTCTGCTAATTGCTCTAAATAGCGAGCTTTAAAATCTGGAAAGTAAGTTACATCATCAGCTTTTCCAAAAAAGCTTAACTGATGTCTTTCATCACTGAAGCTTAGTAAAACATCACCAACACCCATCTCATAGGCCTTATCAGCTACTAAAAGAGCTAATTCACGCCCCCAAATATTAAAACTAATTTGCAGATTATCCCCTTTTTTCAGGTTCAACCCAATTTTAGCGATTAATTCTGCATACTTTTCTAAGTTTTTTTGTAATTCCATAATAATCCTCCCCAATAGAATCTTTGTGGTATTCCCACTCTACACTTCATTATATAACATCTTAGAGTAAAATATGTAAACGAATCAAAAATGATATTTCACCATTAGTTTGTAAAGCAGAGCACTGGTTTGAGTGGTCAACCTAAACTAACCAGTATTCCTACTTTTAGCCCCCATCATCAACCCTAGGATGAGTTTCCCTGTAGTCTTTGTCCTATGAATCATGAGTTTGCCTAGTAAGTTTGTAGTCAGCTTAGCGGCTGCAGGACGTCTTGGTCCTTACTTTCGACTGGATATTCACCAGCATGTAATTACAAACTTACTAGGCTGGCGTAAAATCATAAAAAAGAGAGCCTGTACCGATGTACAAACTCTCTTTTTTAACATTTAGTCCGTTGTGAACGGAAGTAATGCAATATTTCTTGATCTCTTGATTGCTGATGTTAGTGTTCTCTGGTGCTTTGCACAGGTTCCGGAAATTCTTCTTGGAAGAATCTTTCCTCTTTCTGTGATAAACTTTCTCAGCTTTGGAACATCTTTGTAATCAATATTATCTGTTTTATCAACACAGAACTGGCAGACTTTCCGTCTGGAACGTCTCATTCTAGGGTTAGATCTTTTAAAATCTCTCTGACCGCCTGATCTGGAATCTCTTCTTTCTGAACTTTCTCTAGCCATTTGTTATCCTCCTTTCCTTAATTCCCTTTAGGGATTTTCGGATGAATAACCGTTGGCAGGGTTTCTGCCTATTCGCGGTTTGGTTTAGAACGGGATATCTCCCTCATCCACTGGAGTCATATCCTCAAATCCTGATCCAAAGTCGCTTCCTCTGTTATTATCATTTTCGCCTGGTCTGGCAAAATTGTTGTTACCTCGAGGTCCGTCACCCCATTCGATGAACTCAACTTCTTCAGCAACTACTTCAGTGACATAGCGTTTGGAACCATCTTTGGCATCATAGGATCTGGTCTGAATTCTTCCGGCAACACTAATCAATTTTCCTTTTGTAATATATTGAGCAGTGGCTTCCGCCTGCTTGCCCCAGATTACGATTGGAATGAAATCTGCTTCCTTCTGTCCATCTTTCTTAAATCTGCGATCGACGGCCAGTGTTATTGTTGTGACGGCAGTGCCGGCACCAGGTGTGTACCTTAATTCAGGGTCCTTTGTTAATCTTCCTATTAATACTACTTTATTCATTTTACACCATCCTTATTTATCTAATGCTACGATGATGTGGCGAAGTACTCCGTCAGTAATTCTGTAAATTCTGGCGAGTTCCTTCGGCAATGCTGGATCACTTTCAAAGTTCATCAATACGTAAGTACCTTCACTAACTTTTTTGATTTCGTAAGCAAGTCTTCTCTTGCCCCACAAATCAACATTAGCTACTGTACCGCCGCCATTCTCTATTACACCTTTAAATCTTTCGATAAGGGTATTTACACCGTCTTCGTCTAAAGATGGATGTGCAATAAATATGGTTTCATACTTTTTCATAATGTCACCTCCTCCCCCTGGACTAATGGTTATGCATTTCACATAACAGGGATTGCAATTTCTAATTTTAGCACAGAGTATTAAACATTACAATTAATATTATTGATTATTTTTAATTTTCAAGTGAACTAATGACTTTTTTGGCATCTTTTTCAAATTTTTTACGAGCCAGCATTACCATTCGGCCACAACCTAAACATTTAATTTTAATATCAGCACCCATCCGAATCACTTCCCATTGGTGCGAGCCGCAAGGATGCTTCTTTTTCATTTCTACAATGGTTCCAATATCATATTCACTAATCATTTTACCATACCCCCTTCTGAATACAACTTAACTCCTGTCTTTATACCAGCTTCCGTTAAGCGTTTGAGGATATCTTGTCTTAAATCATTCTCATAAGCCCAGTGATATTCATATTCCGCTCGCCCTTGCACTCTTAATGTTGCACCTATGTCCCGGTTGTTAACCACTCCGATATAACTTGGTCCATTGAGTAGGTTATCGTGACTCTTTTTAAAGTCCTCAGCAACGTCTTGCAAAATCAGAGCAGCCTGTTCTATTTCGCTGGCTTCTGAAATTAATATATCCACCATGAAGCGGCGATCCCCGCGGGATACATTGGTAACTTCTTGGATATTCCCATTGGGTATTATATGCATGTCTCCATTAAAATCCCGTAACACCGTCGTTCTTAATCCAATATCTTCAACAGTACCTTGGTGAGATCCTATTGTTATGTATTCTCCAATTTTAAATTTATCTTCCATCAAAATAAAAATTCCAGCAATAATATCTTTCACAAAACTCTGTGCTCCAAAACCTAAGGCAACCCCCCCAATGGATGTGAGAGTAAGTCCTAAAGGTCCTACAAATACTGTCACAATGTATAGCAAAGCAAAAATATTTAAAGTGTAGGTGGTAATGCTACGTAGAATCGAGCGTAGGGTCTTGGCGCGAATATTTTGTGCCACAATATCGTGGTTCATTATCTTGGTATCCAAGGAGCGATCAATGATATAATGCAGTAGCTTATTGACAATGTTAACGGCAAACACTACTAACAGCGATGCAACCAATTTCCCGGGAATTGATACAAGGCCTGGTTTCATGGTCAACCATATTTCCTCTAGATTCATAGGTTCCTCCATCAGAAACAATCAAATTATTCATGTTTCAAATTTTATTATACATTTTTTATTATAGCTTTTTCTTTTGAGTGTTAGGTTTTTAATCTAATTCTCGAAAAATGAAAGCTTACGAGTTTTTAACATGGTTTAAAACGTAAGATCGAAATAAGTTGGTTTTTAATTTAAATTCAAATTAAGAGCCTTCACAATGAACACCAGGCGATAAAAGAGACGATTGAAAATCCAACTTCGATTCTCAATCGTCTCTTTTAAAATTTCTTAATGGTAACATCTTACGATAAAAGATCAAACTTAGTTTTTAGGCGCTAAAATGTTATTAGAGACTGCAGCTGCAATCATGCTGGGAATCGTTGGCTTTTTTAATGGTTCTGGTATTTTATTCGGTTTATCTGACAATGCAATTTCAAGGGCTTCTTTTTCTTCAATAGAAAGTAAAAAGTCTGACTTTCCATCTTGAATCGGCTTTGAATAAACAGAACAATTAGATCCTCCGAAAATATTGGTAATAATTACGCCATCTCTGTGTGCATCTAATAAAGCCATGGAGAAGGAGAGTTCAGGTCCCATGTCTTTAAAGGCTCGATACCTAACTATGCCCACATTTTGAATTGCACGGGCCATATCGGATTCAAGCTTCTCCATCTTAGCGGATACTTCTTTTGAAACAGCTGAAGCTTCTTCCATAATATTTAAGTTCTCTGTAATAAGCTCTTCTAAAATTTTACCTCGGCCGACTCGAAAAGTTCTTCGGTATGCAGTTTCTATTTTATTTAGTTTTCCATGCATTTTAAATACTATTATTCCTAACCCTATCACCGTAGCAATGAGAACAAGCAACACTACTGACACGACTGGGCCTAATTGATCCAAAAAAGTCATCATTTATCCCCTTTTACTCTTCTGCATTCAATAATTCAAGAATCCGCTCTAAGTCTTCTTGATTGTAATATTCAATTTCAATTTTCCCACGATTTTTGGCTTTCGGTTTAAAGACCACCTTTGTACCAAAGTAATCTCCTATTTTCTTTTCCAAGTCCGCTAAAAATATATCTTTTTTTCTTTCCTTGGAGCGAAGCTCTTTCATTTTATCGTAGTTCTTAACATAGCTTTCAGCACTTCGTACAGACATCCCATCATCTATTATCTTTTGGCAAATTTCATACTGTAAATCTTTATCAGCCATACCGAGTAAAGCTCGACCATGCCCCTCAAAAATAACACCATCTGCTAAATAGTCTAGGACTCGAGAGTCTAAATTTAAAAGACGCATGATGTTTGAAATTGCAGTTCGAGATTTTCCAACCCGCTTGCTTACTTCTTCCTGAGTCATTTTAAAATCGTCTGTTAATCGTTTAAAAGCCATTGCTTCCTCGATTGGATTTAAATCTTGCCGTTGAATATTCTCAATTAAAGAAACTTCCATAAGTTCCTTGTCCGAAAGATCCATTAAAACAACTGGAACTTCTTTCAAACCAGCTCTTTTGGCAGCTCGCCAACGTCTTTCGCCGGCTACTATCATATAATCTTTGCCGTTTTTATCTGGGGTAACAAGGATTGGCTGGATTACTCCATGCTCCTTAATTGACTCTGATAATTCAAGCAGTTTTGTTTCATCAAAATTTTTTCTTGGCTGTTCCTTATTGGGCTTTAAATTGTTTATGTTAACTTTATCAGAAGCTTTAATTTCAATTTCTGTTTTTGTTACTATTTTTTCTGTAGGCAATAAGGAATCCAGTCCTTTCCCTAGACCGAATTTTTTACTCATTATTTCTCCTTATTTTTCTTTAGGAATTCATTCACCAAATCTTTAAACGCTTCTGCACCTTTACATTTGGGGTCGTACTGAAAAACAGGTACTCCAAAACTAGGTGCCTCAGCCAACCTTACATTCTGCGGAATGGTTGAATGGTAAACTTGATCCCCGAAGTGCTGCTTGAGTTCCCTGGCAACTTCCAAATGTAAATTTTTACGAGGGTCGTACATAACCAAAAGTACGCCTTCAATCATCAAGTTTTTATTTAAACCTTGGTTGACTCGATCAATGGTTGCTAGAAGGTGACTTATCCCTTCTAATGCATAAAATTCGCTCTGCATAGGAATAATTACCGAATCAGAGGCAGTGAGCGCATTAATACTTAATAAACCAAGTGAAGGTGGACAATCTAATAAGACAAAATCAAACTGTTCCGATTCAATTTCCTTGAGGCGCTCCGCCAAAACTTTTTCTCTATGTTCACGTTGTGAAAGTTCTATATCGGCACTTGCCAAGTCCATACTTGACGGAATTATAAACAAGCCCGGAACTTTCTCAATGGGCTGAATGAGTTCTTTTGTAGGAGTATCCCCTAACAATAGATCATAAGTAGAGAGCTGTTGTTCATGTTTATCAATGCCTAACCCGGATGTCGTATTTCCCTGTGGATCCATATCTATTGTCAAAACTTTCTTTTTTTTCATAGCCAGGCCAGCGGCAAGATTAATATTTGTGGTTGTTTTACCAACCCCGCCCTTCTGGTTAAATATACTGATAATTTTCAAATCGCGTTCTCCCTTACTTTACCTTTCATTATAGCCAAATTACACACACAAATGAACTTAGTGAAAAGGATTTATAAAACTTTATAAATATCTTATAACCCAACCTATAGCATTTCATAAAAAGTAATAATAGTTGTTATTTAGAATGGAACTCATAGCGTTTCGTTTTTTTTATAAACAATTTTTAAATAAAATCTAATTTAGTGCGTATTTAATATATTTTTAGAACACCAGTTCGACTTGGTGAGATTATGATTTTCCGTTTTATTTTTATTCGCAAATATGTTTCACGTGAAACATATTAAATTACTACTCTTATATTTTACCATATAAAATCTATAATATGCTGATTCAAGTTAATATAATGATCACTTTATTATGGATTGAGGCTGACATGCTTAAAATTCGTAATAATTTAATATGGCTTTCTAAACTCTATCTTATTTTCTCTATTTCCATGAGTTAATTTATCCTGTTCTTTGCTTAATTACTAGCCCAACACCAGTTTTTTATTTTGATATATTTATATCTCTTTGTTATTGAATTTCATACGGTTAACTTAAAAGTATACTTAATGAATGATGTTAAAAAGGGTTCTTTATTTTATCATCAGAAAATGATTCCTTTACGATTAATACCATTTCCTTATCTTCTATTGAGAATATGTTTCACGTGAAACATATTCTCAATAGAAGATTTCATCATACATACCTAATTTCATATCTTATTTCTTTACAGTACACACAGGTTATCCACATTTATCCTTAATTTTGTGGATAAGTCTTGGTAAAACTACCGATTTTCATCGATATTTTAAAATAACCATAGAACTTTAGGGTTTTAAAAAGTTATCCACAGTTTCACGTGAAACATTCTGAACATCTTTTAAGAAAGCAATAACGTCTGAAACTTAATAGTATAGAAATATTTTCATATAAATTGAACCTGGTTATATGGAATTTTATACTATCATGTAGCCCGTCATTATTAGTGTATACTTACTTTTTAGTTAAATTTTATTTTAAGTAAAAAGTAGCTATCTCCAAGTTATTTGTATTTTTATTTATAAAACTTTTCAAGAAATAGTTATTGAAAATGGTATACAAATAGAAATTAAAATAGCCTTGAATGTTTCACGTGAAACATTCAAGGCTGGAATAACTTTATTTCAGATATTTAACTAAATTCTACTTTTACTTAACAGGTCTTTATACATTTGATTGTCTTTCTTAATTTGAGTGAACTTCCTGGGATATTTGGAGTTCGTTAGTTTTACTTTTTTAATTAAAACCAAATTATGTTCATATTCATCTAAGTCCGGAATTTGTTCTATTTTTACCAGTTCAGAAGACAATTGAGAAAAAAGCCGTTTACTAATCTCAATTTCATTCTCTATTTCTGGACCCTTCATTGCAACAAAAAATTTATCTTGTGCCACAAAGGGAAGACAAAACTCCATAAGTGTAGGCAATAAGGCAACTGCTCTTGAAACTGCTAAATCATAGTTATCACGATGTGATGTTTCACGTGAAACATCCTCAGCTCTACCATGAATAAAAGAGATATCATGTAAGTCTATTTCTTTTGAAACCTCCCGCAAAAAGTTCAACCGCTTGTTTAAAGGATCCAAGCAAGTTAATTTTAATGAAGGATTAATAATTTTCATAGGTAATCCTGGAAATCCTGCACCTGTACCTACGTCTATCACTGTTTTAGCTTGTTTTACTTCTTTTAAATGAAATATAGAGATAGAATCAGCAAAATGCTTTAAGAATATTTCATCATCGTCAGTAATTGCTGTTAAGTTTATCTTCTGATTCCATTCTTTAAGAAGGTCTTTATAAATAATAAATTTCTCGAATGTTTCACGTGAAACATTTAGTTCTAAAGGATCTGCAATTCTCCTCAATAAATCATGATTTTTATTCATTAGCCCTCCTGGATTCCATATAAATCTGTAAAACATTAATATCAGCAGGGGATACACCTGATATTCTTGAGGCTTGTCCTAAATTATAAGGTCGCAACTTGTCTAGCTTTAACTGAGCTTCAGTTCGTAATCCTTTGATTGTTAAATAATTAACATTGTCTGGGATTAACCTTTTTTCTAACTTTCTAAATTGTTTAATTTTAATTTGCTCTTTTACAATATACCCTTCGTATTTAATCTGAACATTTATTTCATCTTTAATATCTTGGCGAAGGGGCTGTCGATCAGGATCGCACAAGGCCAGCTTATCGTAATTTAATTCAGGCCGCTTAATTAATTCATAAAGTGAGGTTGCTTTTTTAATTTCAGTACTCCCTAAGTCTTTCATCAGTTCATTTTGATCTGATTTACCCGTGAGAATAATTTCCTTTAAACGAAGCTTTTCGGCCTCAATTTTTGCTTTTCGATCAATAAACATATCCCAGCGCTGATCTGAAACTAAACCAACGTGTCGACCCAATTCAGTTAATCGTAAATCAGCATTGTCCTGACGAAGTTCCAAACGATATTCTGAACGCGCTGTCATCATGCGATAGGGTTCTTCTGTTCCTTTGGTTACTAAATCATCAATAAGAACTCCAATATAAGCTTGTGAGCGATCAATTACCACTTGGTCTTTGCCCAAAATTCTCATACTGGCGTTAATACCAGCTAAAAGTCCTTGTCCCGCTGCTTCTTCATAACCTGACGTTCCATTTAATTGGCCGGCGCTATATAAATTATTTATTTTTCTAAATTCCAGCGTTGGTTTCAATTGCAATGGGTTGATACAATCATATTCAATCGCATAGCCTGGACGCATAATTTCAGCTTTTTCTAAACCTGGTACAGACTGAAGAAACTCAATTTGAACATCTTCAGGAAGTGATGTTGAAAGTCCTTGTATATACATCTCACTACCAAACTCTGTTTCTGGTTCAATAAATATTTGATGCCTCGATTTATCAGGAAATTTGACTAGCTTATCTTCAATGGAAGGGCAATATCTCGGACCCACGCCCTCAATAGATCCATTATACATAGGCGAGCGATGAATATTTTTACTGATAATGTCATGGGTTTTTTCAGAAGTATAAGTTAAGTAGCAGCTCACTTGATCATCTTTTTCAAGACTTGTATTCATAAACGAGAAGGGGTGGATAACTTCTTCTCCTTTTTGCTCTTCCATCACTGAAAAATCAATACTGCGACGGTGTACACGAGCTGGTGTACCTGTCTTAAAACGTCTTAATTCAATTCCGAGATCAAGAAGACTTTGCGACAAGTCATTCGCAGGCTGAAGACCACTTGGGCCTGCAAAATAACTGGTTTCACCAATAATAATTTTACTTTTTAAATAGGTGCCAGTACAAAGAATAACAGCTTTAGCTCCAAGAAGTGCTCCATTTTTAGTAATAACACCATTTATAGTCCCATTTTCTACGGATAAATCCGTAGCTTCTACTTGATATATGTAAAGATTTTCTTGATTTTCAAGGGTTTGAATCATTTCATTTTGATATCTTTTCTTATCGGCTTGGGCGCGCAGAGAATGAACTGCAGGTCCTCTAGACGTATTTAACATCCTGGATTGGATAAAGGTTTTATCGATATTTAGCCCCATCTGACCGCCTAGTGCATCCACCTCACGCACCAAGTGACCTTTAGCTGTCCCTCCAATGTTTGGGTTACAGGGAAGAAAGGCAATGGAATCGATACTAAGTGTCAATAAAGCTGTTTTTAGACCAAGGCGGGCAGGTGCTAAAGCAGCCTCTGCTCCAGCATGCCCACCTCCTACTACAATTACATCATATGTTTCACCAATATATGGCATATATTTACCTACTTTCCGATACAAAAGCCAGAAAAGATTTTATCTACCAAATCATCCTGTAATGTATCACCTGTTATTTCACCCAAAGCTGACCAAGCAGCATGGACATCGATGGTTACTAAATCCATTGGAATCCCTTGATGGATCGCTGTTACTGCTTCTTCTAATGAAGATTCGGCATTGTGCAGTGCTTCCTTATGGCGGCTAGCTGTAACTAAAGTCTCATCAAATCCAACTGAATCACCCAAAGTCATTTCATGAATCCGTTCTTTGAGACGATCTGTACCAAAATGATTTAAAGCTGAAATCACTGAAGCTCCTTCTAAAATTGATTCTGGAATGTCTGCAATTTTGGGCAAATCCTCTTTATTTAAAAGAACAATTCGGCGACGATCTTTGGTAATATCTAATAATTCATGGTCTTCATCACTTAATTCTCGAGAAAGATCCAAAACAAGGATAATCAAATCCGCATCTATTATGCTTTGTCTTGATTTCTCAACCCCCATGGATTCCACTAAATCCTTAGTTTCTCGAATTCCAGCCGTGTCGGTTAATCGTACTGGGATTCCTTCTATATTGATAAATTCTTCAATAACATCCCGTGTAGTTCCTGGTATTTCCGTAACAATAGCTCTCTGCTCATCTAATAAGGCATTGAGTAGGGAAGACTTGCCGACATTTGGTTTTCCGGCAATTACAACTTTTAAACCTTCTCTAAGGAGTTTACCTTTTTCTGAGGTTTTTAAAAGCTCAGTTATTGAGTGTTTAACTAGCTCCAAATCATCAGCCAAGCCTAGGTCTGATGAACGATCTAGATCGTCATCAGGAAAATCTAAAGTTACTTCAATTTTTGCCATAACATTCATTAAGCGCTCTCTTAAATCTATAATTCGGCGAGATAGGGAACCACGGCTTTGGTCATTGGCAGAACGAAGAGCAGCATCGGTTCTGGATTCAATAATATCCATAACAGCCTCTGCTTGGGACAGGTCAATTCTTCCATTTAAAAAAGCACGTTTTGTAAATTCACCTGGTTGGGCTAATCGCACTCCTTGCTTTAGAATTTCCTCTAAAATCAACCGAACTGGGAGGGGACCCCCATGACAAGATATTTCTATAACATCTTCACCAGTATAGCTTTTTGGCGATTTAAAGTAACTCACTAACACTTCATCTATCACACTTTCATCTTCTTTTAATATGTGACCATAACGAATCGAAAAAGGACGTATGTCCATGAACGGTCTTTGATTGATTCCTCTAAATATTTTATCAGTAACATCTAAGGCTTCTTCACCTGAAATGCGAATAACACTAATAGAACTCAAACTGGCCGATGTTGCGATTCCTACTATGGTCTTATCATCGAACATATTTCTCACCATATCTTTCTTTTTATATATTTTATTAAACCAGCCTAATAATTCAAGTCAAGGTTGGTATTTTTCGTTCTTTACCCATTATACTCTATGAGGTCAATAACGAATATTAATTATATATCACCTTTAGCATCTAGGCGATTATTTCATATTCCTATAATATATATGAACGTGTTTGCTAAAACCCACTTTAAAAGGTTCTCTTAAGACTCTTTTTCTTTTTCTTTATCTTTTTTTATTTGCAACAAAAAAGATAAAGACCCTTACCCACTTTGGATAATGTCTTTATCTCTAATAATCGATATTTAAATAAGTTTTCCTTATTTTTCCGGTGCCACAACAACTTTTCGATAAGGCTCTTGTCCTTCTGAATAAGTTGTAACATCAGGATAATCCTGAAGTTTGAAGTGGATAATCCTTCTTTCGTAAGGATTCATAGCATCCAATTTAATGCTTTTACCGTATTTATTGACTTTCCAAGCTGTCTTTTCAGCTAACCGTTTCAGTGTTTCTTCACGCTTTTTTCGGTAGCCTTCCGTATCAATAATAATTCTTGTATATTCTTCTCGACTTCTTTCTCTATTAATGGCTAAATTCGTAAGATATTGAAGAGCATCTAGGGTTTCACCACGATAACCAATGATTAATCCCATTTTAGGACCTGTTAAATTTACACAAATATTCTCTTCTTCTTCATGAACTTTGACTTCTGCCATTAAGCCCATCTCATCTAAAACGACCCGAACAAACTTTTTAACTTTATCAGTCAAAGGTTCTTCTTTGCGAGAAGCTTCGATTACATATGGCTTAGCTCCGAAACCTAAGATTCCTCTTGTACCTTCTTCAAGTACCTTATAATCCATTTGATCTAAAGAGCAGTCAAGACTAGATTTGGCTGATTGAATCGCCTCATCCAAGGTTTTTCCAGTAACTTTTATAATTTCCATTATTTTCTGATCACCTTATTTCTTTTCGTTTTCTTTGCTGGTTCTGGAATTTCTGCCGCGATAATTTGAACTGGTTCATCCTTTTGGATTTTATTCATAATTAACTGCTGAGCAATTCTAAACAAGTTTCCCGTAATCCAGTAAAGTCCTAGTGCTGCAGGTGACGACCAAGTAAACCAACCAATCATCAATGCCATCACATAGTTCATGGTGTTCATTTGCTTTGCCTGCGCTTTGGCTTCAGGCGTCATATTTCTTTCATTACCTTTTTGCATAACATAAGATGAAAGAAGCATTGTTATAACGGTTAAGATGGTGAGAGGGAGGTTATTAGTTCCTGCTAAGTTTTTGATTAGCGGACTTAAAAAACTCATTCCTGTAATCGTACCGTCAGCTGCTAATGATCTAAATACATTGAACAGTGCAATAAATAATGGCCACTGAATCAACATGGGAAGACAACCACCAAACATACTGACATTATTGTCTTTCATCAGTTTGGACTGAGCTTCCTGAAGTTTAGCAGGATCATTTTTGAATCGAGTCTGAATTTTTTTCAGTTCGGGCTGAATCATACTCATTTTCTTTGAACTCATCATAGCTTTCCAGTTTAATGGCAGTACGATAAAGTTAAAAAGAATAGTAAATAACACAATAGATAAACCCCATCGTGTTCCAGGATCAGCTACGAAGCCCCCCAAAAAATTATTCAGGATTTCAAAAAAAGACCTGAATACGTTGTTAATACTCTGTTGCAACGGATTTCCTCCTAGTTTTTATCAACTGGGTCAAACATCGGTCCCTTATAAAAGGGATGACACCGCAGTATTCGTTTCACAGCCATCCAGGAACCTTTAAGAGCTCCATATTTCTCCAGTGCCTCCAAACTATATTGGGAGCAAGTGGGGATGAACCGACAGCTGGGTCTTGTATTCGGAGATATATGCTTCCGATAAAACTTAACCAGACTGATTAATATTTTTTTCATTGTTTTTGATTCCCGCTTTCTTATACAAATAGCGGACAGAAGACAGCACTTGCTGATAAGTTCTGCCAACAATTGGGTTCCTAGCAACAAATACCAAGTCATATCCTTTGTCTGTCTCATCCTTAGAAAGTCGAGCGGCTTCAAAAATCAGCCGTTTTACACGGCTGCGAACGACGCTATTTCCAACTTTCTTACTGACAGAAATACCTATTCGATTGTAAGGCTCTCCATTCAATACATTTCTCGGATTTTTCAGTTTGTAGAGTACCAATGTGGCACATGCGCAGGATCTACCTCTTCTGTATACGGTGCGGAACTCCTGGTTTTTTCTAAGTCTTTCATGTTTCACAGAAGTTATCCTCTTTTCTTACAAGAAAAGGCCACATAATGCGGCCCTTAAGCTGTTAATCTCTTTCTTCCTTTAAGCTTTCTTCTTTTAAGAACATTTCTACCATTCTTAGTTGCCATTCTCTTTCTGAATCCATGTTCTTTCTTTCTTTGTCTTTTCTTTGGCTGATAAGTCATCCACATATATATACACCTCCTCTAGGTCAATTCGCAATTTATGCATTCTAATTGATACCTTATTATTATACTCACCTCATTTTACCATGTCAAGAAATATTCTATCCATAGGGTCTCCGGTATTTTAGCCCAAATTACTGTGGATAACTTCTTGTCTTCACATTCTCATGTATGGTATCATGAAAACACTAAAGAGGCGGAACCCATTGGAATCACTTGATTCTCAGGGGGTCCTCATTTTATTTTACCCCCTGTTACCCACATGGCTCTGTGGATAAAACTAGGCCTGTGGGTATCTTGGGGATAACTTGTGAGATAACTTTGGATAAATTTAAGCCACCCGCAGGTGATTAAAGTATTTCACTATATAGCCGATCTTACCACCCGGTGGATAGGATGTCATTAGTTATCTGTGCATATCCTTGCTTTAACAATCTATTTCCCGGGTTATACACAACTGTGGATTCCACTTATCAACAGACGTTTAAAGGAGACTAATCAATATGAGGGACAATCTAAAAGACATCTGGCAGGATGTACTGAGGATTATAGAAGATGAAATTATGGCCCCGGTCAGCTTTAAAACCTGGTTTTTACCTATAAAGCCAGAACAAATCTCAGACCAAACACTACAACTTAGTGTTCCAAATAAGATGATTCGAGACATCATTGAACAAAAATACATGGATCTTTTAAGAAATTCCGTTGCCCATGTAACAAAACAAGACCTAAAATTAGACATTATTATCGGTGATATTCCTGATTCTGAACTTTCTTTTGAAGAAAAAAAGAATAAAGAAGTGGTGAAACCTAAAAAATCAGCCCAAACTACAGAAAATAACGACAATCAAGCTAGTTGTTTAAACCCTAAATATACTTTTGATACCTTTGTAATTGGAAATTCCAATCGATTTGCTCACGCGGCTTGTCTAGCAGTAGCTGATTCCCCAAATGAAACATATAATCCTTTATTTATTTACGGAGGCGTTGGTTTAGGCAAAACTCATCTAATGCATGCTATCGGTCATGAAATTAGACGAAATAATAAAAATGCGCGTGTCGTTTACGTTTCCAGTGAGAAGTTCATGAATGAAATGATACATTCCATTCAAAACAATGCTAATGAAGCCTTTCGTGAAAAATACCGTAAAAATGTCGATGTTATCTTAATTGACGATATTCAATTCATTGCTGGTAAAGAAAGTACCCAACAAGAGCTTTTCCATACATTTAATGAGTTAAAAGACTCTAATAAGCAAATTATTCTTTCATCCGACCGACCCCCTAATGAAATTCCAACCTTAGAGGATCGATTAAGAACACGTTTTGCTTCTGGTTTAATCGCAGACATCGAAGCTCCTGATTATGAAACTAGGGTTGCCATATTAAAAAAGAAAGCTGAAGCCGATCAAATCATCGTTCCAAATGATATCTTCTTATATATAGCAACAAAAATAAAATCTAATATAAGAGAGTTAGAAGGCGCATTAATTCGGGTTATGGCCTATGCTCGACTAACAGATGAAGAAATTACTGTTGAATTAGCAACAGAAGCTTTAAAAGATCTTGTATCTGAATCAAGAAATCGCGAACTCTCTATTGAACTCATTCAGGAAGTCGTCGCAAATTACTATAATTTAACAGTCGACGATCTGAAAGGGCAAAGAAGAACCCGCAATATTGCTCTTCCTCGACAGGTAGCTATGTATCTTTCCCGAACTCTTACACCGACTTCACTACCTAAAATTGGTCAAGAGTTCAATAAGGATCATACAACTGTTATGCATGCTTACACTAAAATTAATGATGCCATCGAGTCTGATGCAGCATTAAAAAACACCGTAAATAACATTACTAAAAAGCTTAGTAATTAATCCCCAAAACTATCCGAAAGCCTGTTAATTGAGCTGTGGATGGTCTAAGGATTTAAAAAGCCTGTTGATAACCACTCATTTTATACCTGTCTTATCCCAAGGTCTACGCAAGGTCAAAACCCTTGCACCAAGCCGGTTTAAAGGGCTTTTCAACATATTCACAGGCCCTACTACATACTGCTGTTTTAATATAACTAATAAATAATAAATAAGGCCAAACTATACCCTGTTGATAATAAACATAATCAGATGGAGGAATAACTATGATTCTGAAAGTTAATAAAAAAGACCTGGTCGATGCCGTAAGCATTGTTCAAAAGGCAATTGCTACTAAATCACCTATTCCAATCCTTGAAGGTATCTTGATCGAAGCAAAAGACCAATCACTTATTTTAAGAGGAACCGATGTTGATGTATCGATGGAGACCTCATTCACTACAGAAATCCATGAAGAAGGTAAAATCGTTGTAGATTCAAGAATGTTTGGTGATATCATACGCAAACTCCCAAATAACATCATCACCCTTGAAACAGCTGATCACAATACAGTCACCATTAGTGCTGAAAAATCAGTATTAAATCTTTTATATCTGGATCCAACTGAGTTTCCAGTTTTCCCAGAAGTAGAAGAGACAGCCTCTTTAGACATTAGTCAAAAACAACTTAGAAGCATGATTCGTCGAGTCTTAACCTCCATTGCCACTGAAGACACTAGACCAATACTCATGGGTATGCTCTTTGAAACCAGTGAACATAAGCTGAATATGGTTGGTCTAGATGGATATCGTATGGCTATGATCACAGAAGATTTAGACACAGATATTGAGATTAAACGAGTTATTTCAGGTAAAACCTTACGTGATTTATTATCAGTCATTCAAGATACTGATGATCCAGTACGCCTAGCCTTTACCGAAAACCACGTGCTTTTTGAACTTGGAAATACTCGAATTATCTCAAGACTCCTCCAAGGAGAATATTTAAAATACCAGAATATGATTCCAGATTACACTAAGCTCAGTGTGGTCGTTGATAAAAGTGAATTTAGAGATGCAACTGAACGTGCATCCGTTTTGGCCAATGAAGCAACATCCAATCTTATAAAATTCCAGTTTGAGGACAATACCTTAATCATTACCTCCAACTCAAAACTTGGAAAAATGAGAGAAGAAGTTTACTGTGAAATGACAGGCGAATCTCTAGAAATTGCATTTAATGCCAAATATATTATCGACATTCTAAAAACCATGGATGAAGAAAAAATAGTTATGGAAATGACCTCAAATATTTCGCCTTGCATCATTCGCCCAGAAGACAATGACAAGAGCTTATATCTTGTATTACCTGTTCGGATTGCGAGGTAGATTGAGATGCAAGATATAACTATAAACACAGAATTTATTCGCCTTGACTCCTTGCTAAAGTTAGCTAGTTTAGTTTCAGCAGGAGGTGAAGCTAAGCATTTTATTCAAGATGGACTTGTTACCCTAAACGGTGAAGTTTGTAATCAACGCTCTAAAAAAATAAGACCAGGTGACACGGTGAGTTTTGCAGGGGAAACCATCCGCGTGATTGCTGATCCATCACTTTCGTAAAAGTGAATTTAAATAAAATAACTGAAATATAATCTGGTTTGAACTGAATTGAATTTCTACTAATCCGATTAATTTAGCCCGTTTTTTTGTTCATTTTTTTGACTTTATTTTTGACTTTATTTTTGACTTTATTTGTGCTCTATTTTATAAATTATTTTTAATAGCCCTAGTAAAATATTTGCGAGGGCTTGCTTGAATGATGAGATTGGTTATGTTTTATATTAATATAAAACAAACTGGGCTATGGCCTTTAGCCTATATACTATGGGCTACAAGCTACATGCTATAGGCTAAAGAATAGAGATAAGCATGAGCTTTAGTGAACCAAGAACCAGTAATGATAAAATCTGGTTCAACGTAACTCACATTTTTATGATTAAAATAAAGTTTAAGAAAAAAAGATACCGAGATGTTTGATTTCTCGGTATCTTTAGGCGATAGATTTTGGGCTTGAATAATAATTGATTATAAATTGACTCTAGCCAAGCCTTGTTCAATCGCTTTATCAGCAACAGCTTTTGCAACTACATCTGCTACCTTTGGATCAAAGGGTCTTGGGATAACAAACTCTTCGTTTAGTTCAGTCTCGCTAATTAAAGAGGCTAGGCCCTGGGCTGCAGCCATTTTCATTTCAGATGTTATTTTGGAGGCCCTAACTTTAAGTGCGCCTTTAAATAGACCAGGGAAAGCTAAAACGTTATTGACTTGATTGGGGAAGTCTGAACGTCCAGTACCGACTATACGAGCTCCAGCACGTTTGGCAACCTCATAGTGAATTTCTGGTTCTGGATTAGCCATAGGGAAGACAATGGCATTATCTTTCATGCCAGCAATCATTTCTTCAGTAATGATGCCAGGTGCTGAGACTCCAATGTAAACATCGGCCTTGGCTAGAGCATCTTTTAGTGAGAGATTTTCTTGCTTTGTGTTGGTCATTTCAGCAATTTCTTGTTTTACAAAGTTGTCTCCAGCATTAGCTTTTGTAATGATGCCCTTGGACGCGAAAGCATAGATTTCTTTGATGTTCCATTCTTTGAGCATGCGAATAATAGATGAGCCGGCAGCTCCAGTACCTGTGACGACCACTGTGACGTCCTCAGGCCTCTTATTCACCAGCTTAAGGGAATTGATCATGGCAGCGGTTACGACAATGGCTGTGCCGTGCTGATCGTCGTGGAAGATGGGGATATCCATCTCGTCAATAAGTCGTCGTTCAATTTCAACACATTTTGGAGCAGCGATGTCTTCTAGATTAATTCCACCAAAGCTTGGACCAATTGCTTTTACAAACTGAATGATTTCTTCAGGATCCTGAGTATCGATGCAAAGAGGAACAGCGTTGACACCACCAAAGTGTTTAAATAAGACTGCTTTTCCCTCCATAACCGGCATGGCAGCGGCAGGACCAATGTTGCCTAGACCAAGTACAGCTGAGCCATCAGAGACAATGGCGATGGTATTGCCTTTCCAGGTGTATTTGTAAGCAGCATCAGGATTTTTTTCGATTTCAAGACAAGGCTGAGCAACACCTGGTGTGTAGGCAATGGACAAGTCTTCTTGATTTTCAAGTTTCCCCTTTAGTTCAACACTTATTTTGCCAGCCCACTCTTCATGAGCTAGTAGCGCTTTCTCATAATAATTCATTTAAACCCTCACTTATTTATATATTTTGTTTTGCCTGAATTTGGTTATAGCCTTCGTGATGATCTCTAGTGGCATAAACTAGGTCCGATAGGTCCAACGGACTAGAGAGAATGAACCATTTTCATTTTCAAATTTATGCTTCCACAGAAGGCTGTAATTTACGACTGTATAGTTGTTTGTTTATGTATTTTTTTTAACATAGTCCTAATATCTAGATGGTAATATGTAATAAGAATTCAGTCAATTGTATTACTCAAAAGAAAGCTTGAATCCCGATTAATCTTTAGATGTTTTCCTTTTTCTATTTTTGGTTAATATGATTCCAAAAATAGAAATTTTAGATGGGGTTTAGATAGGATTTAGATGGGCCAAATAGATTGTTGGAGCTAAGGATTAATATAGTGCTATATAATACAAGGCATCTTTCACTTGTAATCAAGGAAGGATGTTTTTATTGATGGGAAAAGGTCATGAAAAATACTGAAAATATTGCAGGGGCTAGAATTTTGGAAGCTAAGTGTATTTAGTTTCTTTTTTATTATTTAAATTTGCATTTTTGATATGATAGTTTATAAATTTTATAAGGCTTAAAGGATATTTTTTCCTACCTTTTGTCAGATATTGAAAAACTAACGAAAAATCAATAATAGAACGGATTGTTTGTAGTGTTAATAGCAAACAGACCTTAAGTTTTAAGTAGATATCATAATAATTCCTTTTTATTATTATCAATTTGATAATGATTGTCCATGGGCTGGTAGCAAGGGTTCGTGCTCCTTTGAAAAGTCTTGTAACCCTTGCTAAATCTGAAGATTCTCTTGATTTATGGTATAATTGTAGGTAGAGGTTCATATGTATATAAAAAATTTAGAATTAAACTATTTCCGAAATTATGAAAATTTAAATATAGAACCGGTGCAAGGGGTCAACATCCTGACCGGAGACAATGCCCAGGGAAAAACTAATATACTTGAGGCTGTATTTTTTTGTGCCTACGGGAGAAGTCATCGAACATCCCGAGACAAAGAAATGCAGATGTTTGATGCGCCTTTTACCACCGTGGCTGTGGACGTTAAACGCGAAAAAAATGATAAAAAAATTGTTTTACGCTTTAATGGCGAAGGTCGAAAATTTATTGAAATCAATGGGCGTAAAATTACTCGTATTCCAGATTTATTGGGGAATTTGTACGTGATTATGTTCTCCCCAGAGGATCTAAAAATCGTGAAAGAAAGTCCTGGTATTCGCCGACGGTTTTTAGACATGGAAATTAGTGCACTGGATAAAGTCTACTACCATGACTTGGTTCACTATAACAAAGTGATTCAAGAACGTAATACCTTGCTTAAAATGCGTTCTGTAGATTACACGGTTCTAGACGTTTACGATGAAAAAGCTGCTCAGTTTGGGGCTAAAATTATCAAACAGCGCATAGCCTATATGAATAATCTCAATGAGAAAGCTCAACCCATTCACTTGGAGATTACTGCTGGCAAGGAGGAAATTAAATATGCCTATGAATGTGGCATACCACTTGGTGACAGCATTGAAGAGTCGTTGCGTAAGGCATTGCTTGAAAGTCGTCGTCGAGATTTGGAGCGAGGATCAACATCGGTTGGACCACATCGCGATGACTTTGCCATTTTAATTAATGGGGCGGATGCTCGAATTTTTGGATCGCAAGGTCAGCAACGAACGGTGATTTTAACGCTAAAGTTTGCCTCTTTGGAAATTATTAAAGATCTAACGGGAGAATATCCGGTACTTTTATTGGATGATGTTTTAAGCGAGCTGGATTTATCAAGACAAAATTTTATCTTGTCATCAATTGATGGGATTCAAACCATTATTTCTATGACAGGATATGAAAATATAGAAAAACGGTTGATTGAAGGAGCCAGAATATTTCATATTAAACAAGGCACGGCAACCATGGAGGTGATCTGATGTTTTTGCATTTAGGTGAAAAAGTTTCCGTATCCTTACGGGAGATTATCGGAATTTTTAATTTAGAACATAGTGGCAATTCATCAGACAATATACTATTTTTAAAAACTGCCAGCGATGAAGAATTTATTCATCGGATTTCAGATGATCCACCGAAGTCCTTTGTCGTAGCTGAGAAGGATCACGCATCCATTGTCTATTTGTCACCAATATCGACACAGACTTTAATCCGGCGGGCAGAGTCCGCATTTGATCAGGAGGAGACCAAACATGGAAGATAAAACGTTAATGGAAAGGGCAGGTCAGTATGATGACAGCCAAATTCAAGTCCTTGAAGGACTAGAAGCGGTTAGAAAGCGGCCAGGTATGTATATTGGTTCCACATCTCTTGTGGGATTACATCACCTTGTCACTGAAGTTGTAGACAACTCCATTGATGAAGCCTTGGCTGGTTTTGCAACCCATATTGAAATTTACATTCACAAGGACAATTCAGTTACAGTTCAAGACGACGGGCGTGGTATGCCCGTGGGTAGAAATGAAAAACTGGATAAATCGACGGTTGAGGTAATCCATACGGTGCTTCATTCCGGTGGTAAGTTTGGTGGTGGGGGCTATAAAGTATCCGGTGGTCTTCATGGTGTCGGTGCAGCAGTTGTAAACGCACTGTCCATGTATTTACGGGTTGAAGTGTCTAGAGATGGTCAAGTTTACATGCAGGAATTTAAACGAGGTATCCCAGAAGGTCCCTTAACAGTGATCGGAACGACCACGGAACAAGGAACCAAAACCACCTTTAAAGCGGACCCTGAAGTGTTTGAAGAATTAGTTTATGATTACGATATTCTCACAGCCCGTCTAAGGGAGTTAGCCTTTTTAAATAAGGGCCTTCGGATAACGGTTAGTGATGAACGGGAAGAAACCTTAGTTTCAGAGACCTTTTACTATGAGGGTGGAATCCAAGAATATGTGGCCTACATGAACCGTAACAAAGTGGCAATTCATGACAGCATCATTTATGTTGATGAAATGTATGAGACCATGCAAATTGAATTGGCATTACAATACACCGATGGTTATGTGGAAAACATTTCTTCTTATGCCAATAACATTGGCACAAAAGAAGGTGGTATGCATTTAGAAGGATTTCGACGTTCTTTAACTCGGGTTATTAATGATTACGGCAAACGCTTTGGCTATCTGAAAGATAACGATAAACTGAGCGGTGATGATGTTCGTGAAGGATTAACAGCTATTATTTCAGTAAAACTAGAAGATCCTCAGTTTGAAGGTCAAACCAAACAAAAATTAGGAAACTCAGAAGCTAGAACTGCTGTGGATCGAATTACAACAATTAAGGTTAGTGAATATTTAGAAGAAAATCCTGATGTGGGTCGCCTGATTTTAGATAAGGGTTTAATGGCTGCCCGAGCCAGAGAAGCTGCCCGAAAAGCTCGTGAGATTTCCAGAAAAAGCGTCATGGAATCGACAACATTACCAGGAAAACTGGCCGATTGTCGTTCCAAGGACCCAAAAGAGTGTGAAATCTACATTGTCGAAGGAGACTCGGCTGGTGGAACAGCTAAAACTGGTCGAGATTCTCATTTTCAAGCAATTTTGCCTTTACGAGGTAAAATTTTAAACGTTGAAAAACAACGCTTAGACCGAATTTTAAGCTCAGACCCCATTCAAAGTATGGTGGCAGCTTTTGGCGCTGGTATTGGTAATGATTTTGATCGTGAGAAATTACGGTATGACCGTATCATTATCATGACCGACGCCGATGTGGATGGTGCTCATATTAGAACCTTGCTGTTAACTTTCTTCTATCGCTATATGCGTCCTTTGGTGGATGAAGGCCATGTTTATATGGCAATGCCACCTCTTTATAAAATCAGCAAAGGTAAAAAATACGAGTATGCCTATGATGAGGAGGAGAAAGACCGCATCATGGAGGAGTGGGGCGGTCGAGAAAGTCAATTTGACATCCAACGGTACAAAGGTCTTGGAGAAATGTCGGAACATCAGTTGTGGGAAACAACAATGGATCCGGCACGTCGTACTTTAAAGCGGGCCAATGTGGATGATGCCAAAATGGCCGATGAGATCCTCACCATCTTAATGGGAGAAAAAGTAGAACCGCGCCGAGAATTTATTGAAAAGAATGCTAATAAAGCTGACATTGACTTATAGGAGGTAGTTCATGAACGAATTTGAGAATAACCAGGGTCATATCGAGGACATTGAACTATCTCAGGAGATGAAGAAAAGTTTCATTGACTATTCCATGAGTGTCATTGTTGATCGAGCCCTACCAGATGTAAGAGATGGCTTAAAACCCGTCCATAAACGAATACTCTACGGGATGCATGAAGCAAATATGCAGCCTGATAAACCTTTTAAGAAATGCGCGAGAATTGTCGGTGACGTCATGGGTAAATATCACCCCCATGGTGACTCCTCGATTTATGATGCCCTCGTACGTTTGGCCCAACCATTTTCTTCACGTTATCCATTAGTGGAGGGCCAGGGAAACTTTGGTTCCATTGATGGCGATGGAGCAGCAGCCCAACGTTATACAGAATCCAGAATGGAAAAACTTGCCGTCGAAATGGTTCGGGATATTGAGAAAAATACTGTTGATTTTCGGCCAAACTATGATGGGACAGAGCAAGAACCCGTTGTCTTACCTGCACGCTACCCCAATCTTTTAGTAAATGGGGTAATTGGGATAGCCGTTGGTATGGCTACCAATATTCCTTCTCATAATTTAGGGGAGACCATTGATGGTGTGATTGCAATGATTGATCAGCCCGATATCAGTGTGCTTGAGCTTCTCCACTATATTAAGGGACCCGATTTTGCTACAGGTGGAATTATTCATGGCACCAGTGGGATTAGAGAAGCCTACGAAACGGGTCGCGGTCGCTTAAGAGTTCGAGCCCGAGCAGAGATTATTGAAGATAAAAAAGGCAGAAGTCGCATTGAGATTACTGAACTGCCCTATCAAGTCAATAAAGCCAAGCTGGTGAAAAGTATTGCTGATATGGTCAAGGAAAAACGTATTGTTGGCATTTCTAACATTATCGATTTATCTGACCGGAATGGTTTATTAATTTCCGTTGAAGTAAAACGGGAAGCCAATCCTCACATTGTTTTAAATCAGCTTTATAAGCATACAAAACTCGAAGATACCTTTGGCGTTAATATGTTGGCTTTGGTTAATATGCGTCCAAGACAACTCAACTTAAAAGAGATGCTATTTTATTATTTGGAGCATCAAAAAGAAGTTGTAACCCGTCGAACTCAGTTTGATTTAAAAAAGGCTGAAGATCGAGCTCATATTTTAGAAGGCTTATTAATTGCTTTAAACCATATTGATGAAGTGATTCGAATCATTAGAGCGGCTGAAAGTACAGAAATGGCTAAAAATGAATTAATGGAACGATTTGAGTTGAGTGAACTTCAGACCATAGCTATTTTAGACATGCGTTTGCGTCGTCTGTCCCAGTTAGAGGGTGGCAGAATTGAACGTGAGTATAATGAACTACAAGAGCTGATGGCCAGCTTAAAAGCAATCCTAGCTGATCCTAGCGTGCTTCTAAATGTTATCCGCACAGAATTACTTGAAATTAAAGAGAAATATGGCGATCCACGGCGTACTTCCATTGAAATGCAAGAAAATGAGATTGACTACGAAGATTTAATCAACGAGGAAGATGTGGTCATTACACTCACATCCTCAGGATATATTAAACGCATCAGCGCTGATGCTTATTCTGCCCAGCGTAGAGGTGGACGTGGTATTCAGGCGATGAATATGAAGGAAGATGATTTGATTACCAACGTATTCATCACATCAACTCATAGAAACCTGCTCTTCTTTACCAATCGAGGTAAAGTGTATCGTCTCAAGGCTTATGAAATTCCAGATGCTGGCCGTAACACCAAGGGAATGAATATTATCAATATTCTTCCGATTGAGGCAGATGAAGAAATTCAATGTGTTCTGAGCATTGGTTCCATCGAGGATGGCAGCTATCTCATCATGGGAACCAAGCAAGGAGTCGTTAAAAAGACCCCACTAGAAGATTTTGCTAACATCAGGAAAAATGGACTCATTGCCATTCACTTACGTGAAGAAGATGAGTTACTCCAAGTCAAAGCCACTAAGGGTACAGCTGAAATGATCGTTGTAACCCAAGATGGAATGGCCATTCGTTTTAAAGAAGAGGATGTACGACCCATGGGCCGTAGTGCTTCCGGTGTACGGGCTATACGTCTAAGAGAAGGCGATGAAGCGGTGACAATGGACATTGCTGTAGAAGGCGAACAACTTCTGGTTGTTTCTGAAAATGGTATGGGAAAACGGACTCCCCTTGAAGACTTCCGTCTACAAACTCGTGGTGGAATAGGTACGATAGCCTATAAGGTCACCAAAAGGTCTGGCAAAGTGGTTGCAGCTCGAGTGACTAATGATGATGATGAGATTATGTTGGTCAACTCCGATGGTGTTGCCATTCGGATTAAGGCAGACGAAGTGTCAGTGGTATCCCGAAATGCTACTGGTGTAATTTTGATGAAGAGCAAGGGAGACACCACCGTTGTTTCCATGGCTAAAATTAAAAAGACTCCGGATGAAGAGAATGAACCTGATGTGGAAGAGATTGACTCAGAAGAATTGCTAGATCGAGATGAAAAGCATTTTGATAATGAAGACATCACCGACATGGATGAATTTAAAGATAAAGAAGAAAAATTTGCTGAGCGTAAGCCCAAAAAAGAAGAAGAAGA
>LFRM01121443.1_pt1 | contig 48797 bp, 37 predicted proteins | sample 618341 | NCBI WGS metagenome assembly LFRM01 (sample SAMN03654438, study PRJNA283298) | anaerobic digester metagenome | isolation source: pool of bioreactors CSTR01a, CSTR02a, and CSTR03a thermophilic anaerobic... | place: Denmark: Kgs. Lyngby | collected 2014-05-21 | reverse complement strand
GTTTCAATCCTTGTTTTTCTGGAAGTTCCACTGCAACTAAACTTCGTAGTATGTACGATACTGACGAAGTGAGTTTCAATCCTTGTTTTTCTGGAAGTTCCACTGCAACCCTTCATAGCTAAACTGATCTTCTCTTTCATACCTTCGTTTCAATCCTTGTTTTTCTGGAAGTTCCACTGCAACAAACGATGATTCATTATATTGCCATTGACCCTGCTCAGTTTCAATCCTTGTTTTTCTGGAAGTTCCACTGCAACTTCTGGCTATTAACATTAGATATTCCTGGTATAATCGTTTCAATCCTTGTTTTTCTGGAAGTTCCACTGCAACAGAGGTTATATGTATAGCATGTCACAAGGGAGAACAGTTTCAATCCTTGTTTTTCTGGAAGTTCCACTGCAACTTTTTCTTCCCCGATATATACATTATACCGGGGTTGAGTTTCAATCCTTGTTTTTCTGGAAGTTCCACTGCAACATTTTTCTAGTAGGGGATTGTTTAGACCCATAGAGAGTTTCAATCCTTGTTTTTCTGGAAGTTCCACTGCAACTTTGTAAGGGAACACAAAGGTACCATCACGACCGGGAAGTTTCAATCCTTGTTTTTCTGGAAGTTCCACTGCAACGCCTGCTCCATGACGATATTCCAGTTTGCAGGGTCTGGTTTCAATCCTTGTTTTTCTGGAAGTTCCACTGCAACCTCTTACCGCAAAGAATATTAACTATGAGCTTTTGGGTTTCAATCCTTGTTTTTCTGGAAGTTCCACTGCAACTATCTCAATTTCATTGTATCACTGATGCAGTGAGGTGTGTTTCAATCCTTGTTTTTCTGGAAGTTCCACTGCAACCAATCCTTATGTCGCCGTAGTCGGCTATGAGGTCTCTGTTTCAATCCTTGTTTTTCTGGAAGTTCCACTGCAACCCCTCTTTACGCACTTTTCTTTGGTGGCCTTGGTGTGTTTCAATCCTTGTTTTTCTGGAAGTTCCACTGCAACGATGTGTTAAGTTATGTACAGAATGGGTGAAAGCAAGTTTCAATCCTTGTTTTTCTGGAAGTTCCACTGCAACCAAATGACAGTTATCATCTGCAATATTTTGTATTGGGTTTCAATCCTTGTTTTTCTGGAAGTTCCACTGCAACGTATTTTTATATTAATATTTTATTACCTGTAAGGTGTTTCAATCCTTGTTTTTCTGGAAGTTCCACTGCAACTAATATATTAAAATACGAAAGGAATGATTGAAATGTGTTTCAATCCTTGTTTTTCTGGAAGTTCCACTGCAACCTTACTCTATTATTCCCCACATAATTAATATTATAGTTTCAATCCTTGTTTTTCTGGAAGTTCCACTGCAACTATATATAGTATCATAATATATTGACGATGTCAATATGTTTCAATCCTTGTTTTTCTGGAAGTTCCACTGCAACCCTTGAAAAACGAATAGGGAGGAATGAAAAATGTTAGGTTTCAATCCTTGTTTTTCTGGAAGTTCCACTGCAACTATCCATTCGAGGATTGAATACGAAAACTCGAAATTAGTTTCAATCCTTGTTTTTCTGGAAGTTCCACTGCAACAATACTCTTATATAAAGTAATTGTGCCCCCCTGAAGCTGTTTCAATCCTTGTTTTTCTGGAAGTTCCACTGCAACTAGGCAAAAGGTCCATTAATTCTAATATATATATGTAGAGTTTCAATCCTTGTTTTTCTGGAAGTTCCACTGCAACCGGAATATCCGAAGAACTACTTTTAGTATAATTCGGTTTCAATCCTTGTTTTTCTGGAAGTTCCACTGCAACAGCAATCGAGCTTATATTCCTTCAATTCCAATCACTATAAGCATTTCTTGACGTGATTATTTCCGATATTTTTCAATCAAAAAAATAATATTTTCAGAAAAAAATAAGAATTTTATACTTATCAACATCACCTCATAATCTATTATTTTCAATTATTTGAAGCCTATTATTTAAAAATTCTCAATAATTTTTCATCCACATTTTTACACTCATTTTTTATCCTAATTAAAACATAACATAATTGTAATTACTTTTCAATACTTTATGGATTTCATAAAACCAAACAATCATTATAGCTTTATAAACTCACATATTGAAAATAATTCATCTTTATTTATTCCTTCAATAGAACAAAGTAAATTTACAAAATCTTCAACCACTTTTTTAAATTCCATATACTTTTCCCTATCAATAAATCCGAAACCATGAGCAAAAATACTATTATTTCTTGTATCAACCTTACTTCTCAGTTTATTTATAATATCTGTCTCCTTTCCCGGCTTTTTAGTTTTGATTATCTCATCTCCGACTGCTGCAAGTATAATATATCCTGCTAAAAGACTTATTTTTTTATCTAATTCCTTCCATTCAGTTAACCCTTTTACCTTACTTATAATTTTATTGGCATTTTCGAGTAGTACATTTTCATCCTCACACAATTTAGTAAAGTCAGCATCCGATGTATCAATACCATAATTCCATAACCTTTTTTGCTCTACAATTTCAAGTATACGGTACAAAAGAAGGGATGCCATCTCGTATTTTTCCTGCTTCTCTCTTCTCATAGCATTCTGATATAAATTAGCAATCAAGAAACCTATATTGTTAAATACTTCACTTTTATCTTTAGTTGTCTCTATGCTGCAATGAATTATTTTTAATACTTCTATAGCTTTCAATTGTTTTTCCAATTTTTCAATATTTGAATTTAGAATAAAACTTTTATCTACCTTCCCTTCTGTTGCAACTATTTCACAGCATTTCGACAAATTCTCCGCTGCTCCGTTTATATCAAGGCTGTCCCAAGCATTATAAGCTCTTGAAATATACTTTAAAGCACTATACTCTTTTGTTCCCGGAACTCTTTGTTCTAATTCCTCAAATATTCTACATGCAGATACATAGTCCATATTATTAAACAGCAATATGGCTTGCTCTCTTTCCAAATCTCCGAAAACAGCATATGGATCATCAATATAATATAGTCTTTCGCTTCCCGGTTCAGGCTTTCTCAGGTCTGTAAGAAAATTACCAGCAATATAAATCAGTTTAGCACCTATAGCCGAACCTGCCATTGCACATCCGGCAGCCATCGATTTTGTGCCGCCTGTAAAATCAACATATATATTTTTAGGTCTTCCCCATCTTTCATACGCATTTTTTATTTTCCGGTATAACTGCAACGGATTTTCTGCATCCACATCAGTTGCTACATATTGGCTTGGTTTTAATTTTGTAAACTCTATTACATCATCAAGAAGATTATGTGACTTATCAGTATATAAAATCAATACTTTTTTAGGCTTTAATACAGAAATAGACAATACCAGCGGTTCATAAGATGTCCCAAGGGTAAGTACCATAGCCTCACAAGTTTCACTAACCTTGTTTGCATTTTCCTGAACGAAGTAATCAATAATAAGTGGCATTAATTCTGTTTTATAATATTCTTCAGCCAACATTCTTTGTTCATTATTACTTCTTTCCATTTCATACCACACATCTCTCTTTTCCTTCATTTTTTTATAAATGTCACTCATAAGATCTCCTTTCTATTTTAAAAGGCATAATCTAAACAATATCATTTAAGAAATATAATATTTTTCGAAATCATCAATAAACGAATCAATCTTTTTCTTGATTTTCTTCTTTGAAGGATTTTCCATCCTAAATTGTGCATGATCAAGGTCATTTCTATAATTAATTAATGCCCCAAATAATTTAACTGCATCGTTTGAAATAAAGTCTATCCTGTTCTCCAATATATGTTTTACATTTTCATCATTTTCTTTTTCATTGATTTCTTTATCACAGCATTTTTTAATGTTTATCATATAATTCAATGAATTCATTACTTTTTCAGCTATCATCCTATCAGGTTTTTCCTTCTTCCAATCAAGCCCCGAATTTATACAAACATAATTGATTATATTCTCTCTTAAAAACGTATATGCTTGCTGGTATTGTCCAAACTTTCTACACAGCTTAACACATTCTAATATATTTTTTATTAGGTTTTCATTCTTAAAGAAATCCACTTGATTCTCTATTCTTCCCAGTATATGAAAAAACGGCTGCATTGCAATATGTTTTTCTGTATTTAATGCTTTAATTTCACATAAAACCTGATATAATTTTTCTCCATCATCTAAAACTGATTTACCTCTAACAAGTTTCAAATCTGTATAAAATTCCTTTATAAGTCTTGAACATTCACTAATAAGTCTTATCACCTCATCTGTTTCTTCTGATAAGTGCCTCAAAGTTTTTTCAACAGTGGAGCAAAACATCTCACATTCGCCTGTTGAAAGCAATTGTTCTACTCCCGAACTCCATTCTGTAATCTGATTAAATAATGTTAAATCATATATAGGTGCTCTTCCATTCTCTTTAGCATCAAATGCTCCATAAAATATTCTTTTAATATCGCATCTTTTTGTAACCTTTGCATAATTTAAAACTGACATAAAGATTATTGGTATACTTCTAAAAGAATGAGTTACATCAACATATATTTCATCATGTAATTCAATTTCATCATATACCTTTGTAAATATTTGCCATATTTCTCTATTTGTTTTTCCATCTGGTATATCAACAGCTTTATAATTAACATTTAACTTTTCCAGCTTTATTTTTAGCCCAATTTTGTCTTTTGGTTCCCAATTCACATCTTTAGCCTTTTCGGTTACAAATACTATAATTTGTAGATTGGGCTCGTTCAATAGTTCAGCAAGAGCTTCTTGAATATACTCAGTTATATATCCTTTTTCAGGTTTACCGGTAAAATAGTACTCTATCTCTTCATACTTACCATCTTTATTGCCCACACCTAAAAAAGCAAACAGTTTTTTAGCCATTAATTTCCCCCTTTCTTATCCGTTATACCCTCAATTGATTTATTTACTATCATTATCGAATTTAAAATCTTTAAGCTTGCTAAAAGCTTCTGTATTCAAATTTTCCGACTTTGTGCTATTGCTATTGTCTCGGTTCTTTCCTTGTTTATTGAAATAACCTTTATTGTTGTGTTGCTTATTCGATTTCTCATAATTCTTCCGCTCATCATGCTTTGCATTATGATTATCATACTTTCCCTTTGTTCCTTTCATTTTTGTGGATACTACATCTCCGCTTTCTTGGACTGCATCTTCCAATGTGGGTAACTCCGCTCTTTGGGCAAATTCACTTACTTTCATATATCTGCATTCTGAATTTTTCAAAACCTTTTTACTAAGTTCAAACTCTCTGTAGCTTATAATTTCATTTACACTGTTCACCTTTTTTCTGTAGTGTTCAATTATGTATTTCTTAAAGGCTTCCACATAACTGTCTGTTTTTTCTTGTCTTGGATAATCGGCAGCAAAAGAAGTGTATTTTTCTTTGATGTCTTCAACAAAAAGTCCTAAAATTCGTATCCTGCATTTACCGAATCCATAAGGTTTTCCTTTACCCAAATTAAAGTATCCTTCAGTGTCTCCTTGCTTTAATGAGTATATCAAAAGTCCCAATTCTTCATCTGTCAAATTCTCAAATTTTACTTTTCCTAAAAATTTAGTATTTTCAGCATAGCATTTCATTTTAGTGATAAGTTTTTTGTTATTACCCTGTTCTTCCATACCTTGAATATCAAGACTTTCTTTCATCCAGTAGAACTTCCGACCTCTTATTTCATAAGCTTCAGTACAATAAGATTCCAAAGTGTCTTTTCTTTGTTTAAGGTAACCTTTATACCATGACGGTTTTGGCTCTGCCAACATCATTTCATACTCTTTTGTTATCTCAGGACTTGAGTTCTCACAAACAGCGTCTAAAAACGAAAGCTTTGTTCTAAAATTTTTCCATCCAAACATAGCATCAACAAAGTCTGTTCCGGTATAATTTTTGTGAACCTCCGGAATTCCTCCATATATATCTCCTTCTGCCGGAATTCTAAGATATGGTGTAAAACCAAAAATAAGCTTGTCACCTTCTTTTACGAAGAAAACCGGTTTTACTTCTCCTTCTTCGGGAAGTGCGTAGTATTCTTTTCCTTCATAAATTTCTTTGCTTGCAGCATTGCATTTATGTGTGTATTCCAAATCTTCTGTGTAAAGCTCCGCCAAATTTTTTGACACAATTATTTCTGTACTGTTTTTATCCTCCTCAAATATTAAATAATGGTGTCTCTTGCCATTTATATAATTTGAATTGGCAAGCATTCCTTTGAACTTTCCATTAATATCAATTTTAGCTTTCCCATTGTCAACATTATATCTTATCTCTTTAGAGTATGGCCGATAATCTTTATTTTCACTTTTACTAAGCTTTGAGCCATCTTTGTAATCCTCTTTTTTGATGTTGTCCTTATATAAATAATATATTCCTTCAACATTTAACTTTCTAAGTTCCCACTCATGAATAGATGTGTACGATTGCATCCTGTTTTCATCTTTGTTTCCTATCTTAACTGCAGGAATAATAACGTATTCTTCTCCCCTTTTACGTATATAACCGGCCTGAACTCTTTCCAGAATACTGTACCTGAAACCTTCCCTTAGACGTGGCTTTATCCCCACTGTATCGGAATACCACTTTTTTATATTAATATCTTTAGATGCAAACGTTCTGTAATAAAATCTTCTGTTTTCAATATCATTCTTTTCTTTTGGCTTATTTATCACTGATGCGAAAGAAAATATTGACGCATTATATCTTGTGAGACCACGAATTGTATTTCCCGGAATAACATACTGCCCAATAGGATTTTTAAAGAGTTCATTTTTCCCGGTATTTTCTTCTTCATCATCTTTCTCATTATTAGATTCTTTTTTACCTGCAGATATATGAAGAGGCGTTATTACCTCAATTTCATATTGAATATTCCCTGACTTCAAATTTTCATAATATCTGTCGTGCATTGAAAATTTTTCTATATCACTGCATCTATCCAAAATAAAGTCTTCTAATCCTATAAAATTATATGGTGCCTTTGATTTATATACAGCAACTTTATCATTATTGCCCATAATTCATTCCTCCTCTATATGAACTTTGAAGGTAGTGTCCTTGATATATAAGCCTGTCCATCATCATCATATTCAATATATTTTTTCACAATCAAAGCTTTAAGAGGTTCTTTTAAAATCCGCTCTTCTAAAATTTGTTCCTCCGAAATAAATTCATTATCCGGTTCTTCAATATAAATAATTCCTTTTATTCCGTCTTCCCTGTATATGTGCAAACACTTTCCTTCTTTAAAGAAAAAAGCTTCATTAACATTATCTGTATCCAATTCTACCTGTCCCTTGCCAAACTCCAAATTGTCAAAGTAGTATATAATATAGTTGTCAAATTCTTTTACCAAAGAAGTTATATTTCCGCTTTGAATTTTCTCAATTTTCATATGTCATCACCCCACGTTCATTAAACTTGATATGTAGGAATCAAAATTTTTTAAAACTTCTTTATCCGGTGACTCAAAGTCAAAAAGGAATTTTTCACCGTCATATAATTCCAAAGTATCTGCCCTGATATATCCTCTTCCTACAGCATAACCGCTTCCAATACCTAAATCTTCCTTACACAAATCTCTTAATACCAAAAGCAAAAGTCCGACCTCTTTTTTGTAATCATTTAATCCTGATGTGTTAAAAGTACACACTATTTCAACATCTCCCATAACAACCTCATCATCCGTCAATGCTCCTTGCATGACTCCTCCGGTAAAATAGTCAATCTTTATCTTGTTGTATATACTTTTCTTGGGATTTTTAATTAGCGAATCAAAACAAGTAAGCCTTGAAATATGTCCATCATCATCCTTTTTAGACTCAATACCAAAAATGCTTGTTATGATTTTCTCATCAATACAGGGAAAAGTTCTATGCAGTTTTTCAGCTCGTGACCTAATAACACCTTTTATCGAACTTCCCGGAATAATGTAATTACCCTTACTGTCTTTTATGTTAATGCCATCCGGTTCGTTTGACAAACGAATCACTTCGTCTTTTACCAGTATGGGTGTAACGGTTTTTCCTTTTATTCTAAAACGAACTTTGGAAGTCTCACGATTCACACATAATATATCTTGCGTTATTTCACTATCTTCGGTTTCTCTTAATAAATACTTCAACAAGTCATTGATATTGGTAAAATCAAATACACTTTTTGATATTGAGTCTACTTTAAATCTTCCATAACCTACCATCTTATTGCTGCCTAATGAAATATCTCCTATCGATAAAGCTCTCAGTAAATCTTCAAATTTTCTTTGCTTTTCTTCAAACTTCCCCGCATCATCTTCATAATTATTTAACTCAAATATAAACTGAAAGCTCAGTCCTTCATTTAAAAACTGTCTTTTAAACTTCTTACCGGATTTTTTAGCATCACCAGCAGATTCAACTGTCAGTCTTTTAGGATCCATCTTTATTCCTGGTCTTGATGATATCATCTCTTCCACACAATCATTAATAAGATAACTATCGTAAAAAACAACTTGACTCATTCCTGATTTTTTACCGCCGAATAACTCATTAAAATCTTCATCGGAGTCCATATCAATGTAATTCTGGTAATAGTTTCGAAAAGCACCGGCAACAGACGAACCCGGTATATATACTCTACCGGTAAATTCATCTATTTTTATATTATCCTCGTCATCTCTTATAGCTAAAGGTGAAACAGTTGTTGCTTTAACATTGTATCTAATGGTTTTGAGAAGTCGATTTTTATAAATCATGATATCACCTCTTTCTCTTTTATTCTTAGGCAGTATTCAAAAAAGCTTATAAAAAAGTTCATTTTTAGGTTATATAGATCTTGAGCCTTGTCAGTCTCAAAAGGATACTTGCATTCTCCTAAAGTAATTCCTTTATTAACGATATTTTCAATTTCACAAAAAATATAATTGGACTTTTCCTGCACGAAATCCTCAAGCATCTCCTGAATACTTAACCTTTCTGCTTTAGATTTTTCGAGAGCACCATAAACAGTAAAGTCATATAATTTATGCCACACAGTTTTTCCCTTTTTGCCCTTCATATGTTCAAGATATTCGTTCAAATATTTTTTAAAACTGTCTTCTGTCTGATAAAATCCATTTTGAAAAATATTAAGCAATTTTCCTATCTGACTCTGCAAACTGCCTTGAGGTGCTTTTTTATCTTTTAGCAGCTCCAGTACCATCTTTTCAATTTGAAGTTTTGTTCGGCTCTTAAAAATATTACGTAAAATTGTGTTAATAACACATTTGTCCTCATCTGTGAGTTCAATTTCATCTTTTTTTACACTTTCTTTCTTACCATATTTTGAAACAACCATATCATCTTGGATTTTACTCAATATAGCAATTTGTCCATAACCATCTTCTCTTCTTAGCCCAACACCTTCAGTTATCAATTTCTTTATTTTATTCGGATCAATCATTTCTTTAACCCTGTACTTTATTACACTTCCCTTTAACACTGCGCTGTAACAAACGGTATTTGTTCTATATAGAGTATTGTAAGATGCTGCAACTCCAAGACTGGAATACGACTCTACATATTCACATTTACCTTTAATTCCTAGCATTTCTTTAAGTTCATTTTCCGGTATATATGAATTTACTTTTCCATCATAATACAATATTGCATCTGATAAAAAGTAGATATACAAATCGTCTTTAATATCCAAATCCGATTCATACAAACAAGCTGATAAAACCTCTTTTATGTTGTTTATTCTGCATTTCCCATAACCGCTTCCTCGTGAACCTCCAAAATAAATGTAATCATTGCTCAATGTTTTTACTATGTCATCATAATACTTCTCAGGAATCCGGATATAAGACCTAAAACACTCTCCCTTTTTTACAGCTTCATATCTGAACATTTTTAATTTACCATTATCATTCAGCGTGTCTTTTTTATTGATATGAAGATTCTCAACTTTTTCAGGATTATATCCTAACAGAATCTTTTCACTATTCGTATCTTTAATTGCAAACTCATAATTATTCAAGGGAATACTGTTTTCTATTTTCTTGTTAAATGAGTGAACCACACGAATATTGTCTTTATTTGAACGTATCTCCTGCTTGTCACCGATATACCCCTGCATCATTGGTATTGCAAGGTTGTCATCTATTAAAGGATATGCATTATAAAATATTGAATTGCCGTTCAATATTTCTTTTGGGACAAAACCTTTATCTTCAATTAATCCCCAAACAACAGCACCTTTAACTACAGAACCCGGAATATATGAATAGCTGTACTCATTATTTGAATCCCGTTCAAATTTGCCAAGTTTTAAAGGCTCCAATGCCTGAATATCAAACTGTATATATTTATACATTTGATTTCACCTTCCTTTCCAAAAGCCTTATATATTCGTTGGTCACTTCTTTCTCATTAAACCAAAGCGAAACCTTGACCTCACCTTTTCCTTTAGTTTCACTAGAGCCTAAATGCCGAAGCAATGAACAAGCAGAAGCTAAAAGAACTTTATCTTCATCATCCAGCTTTTTAGGTGAGTAAATGTATGAATAAAGTACAATTCCTCTATTTATAACTCTATAATTTCTTAAAGAGTTTTTCTTCGCAATACCGGAGTTGTAATTTATGGATGTCTGTGTTTCTATATGCGTAAGGGATTCTAAGATTTCCTCAGGCTCAATATCTGAATCCTTCATATAATACTTGTAATAGTTTCGAATATTTCTTGAAATCTCGCAGTCAGAGAACTTCAATTTGTCATGACTATATTTTTCAGCCACACCAAAAAGTTCATCTTTCTTCTTCTTAAATCTTTCCGCTATTTCTTCGTATCCATCCATATCCTTTATCATGTTTACAAATAACGATGCCATTTCTCCTAACTTGCCTTTTAAAGTCTTACCGTTAATATACAAAAATCCATATTTATCGTGCAAAACATCAGTATCAACAAATCCCGGTACCGAGTTTCCGCTTCCAAAAATTGCATTCGTCAATAGCTCTATTTTCAATGTATATTCTTCCATAATTACACCTCCTCATCGCAAATCGGTATAAAATAATCTAAAGCTTCTATCGCATCAAACAAAACACACTTTCCATTTAGAAAACCACTTTTAGAATCCAAACGGTGTGTTCCAAGCACACTGTAAATCTGGTTAATTTCAATATAGGTATCAAGATGAACCTCGCCTTTTTTCATTTCTCTCAGCATTCCTTTTACTTTTCCCCTGGGTAATTTTCTTGATTTAATAACCTCTATATCTTTTCTAAAGAGAGAATAATGATTTGGTAAATTTGATTCTTTCGAAACCACTAAAGGTCTCATAGAAAGGTCTTTGCCATCAAGGGTTTTATAAACCGTATTTCTAATCTCATTCAGATTATTATTGTATTCACCTTGAACTATATGCCAGTCAATCCTGGATTCAATCAAACCTTCTTCTATACTTGCTTTTGCATTTTTGCAAAGCTCTTCGGATAATTCGTATGTTTTAAAAAATGGATACTTTTCCTTCACAATCGCTATACCAGCACAGGCTGTAATCTTTTCTCCCATAATACTATACTTTTCTAACTCTTGTAAAAAAATATAAGCACATTCCAAAGCAATTCTTGCATCAGTTATATAACAAACATCGTCACCAGCTAAAACAACTTTTCTAATTGGAATAACCGAACCGTTTAATTCCATTCCACTCTTTTCCAAATAATCATGCTTGTTTTCTATTACTCCAACCATTTTGTTAAAAGCTGTTTTAAAAGCCCGGTCAATATCTGTCGAAAACTGATTTAATGCATTTATGTACTGTTCATTTATTTCTTTTATATTTTCAGGGGTATACTTGTTTCTAAAACTTTCTCTTAAGCTACTTATCCGCTTTCCCATTCTGTTTCCGTCAATATGTGTAATAGCTATATAGCTTTTTTCATTTTTGCTTACGCCTAAATCCTTAATTTCTAAAGCAAATTGATTGGTACTTTTCTCTTTTTGATTAAACATATCAATTTTTGATTTTGATTCTCCCGAATAATAGTTTCCGCTTCGCTCTTCTTTATAGACAGCAGGTAATCTAGTGGAACTGCACTTTTTTGTCACCCCAAAGTCAATAATACGTGAATACATATCCCTTTTTGCCTTCTTTTTCCCAAGTTTTTCATATAAAGCTTTAATTTTATCGATAATGATATCTTTCTCGGAATCATATTCCAAGCTTGCAAGGAAAAACTCCAATGAAGGGAATTTCTTGAGAATAGATTTAGAATAGGCATTTGAAAAATTCTTACTATCATCTTTATTTTCAAAGTAAAAAATGCTGCTACCTCCTCCGGAGCTGATATGTTTACCGTTATATTTGTTACAAAGCTCCTGAGGGAGTTCTTGTGTTATAAATGCGATTATCTCCGATGCACCTATGTTCTCTCTTAGTCTGTTGGATTTAAAAATATAACTTTGCTTTTTGGATACCTCAATAACAGTTAGAAATCCCATTATGTCTCCTCCCTCTATTATGGTATTGTTTTTCATAGTATATCAATAACTATAAAATCTTTTTCTATACAAAACCTCTTCTAACCCTTTCCACTGTCCCAAAACCCCTTGACACCGACTTGCCCAGTCCCAGGTGGTCCGGTATCATAAAATTGGTCATAAATCCGCCTTTAAACCCAACCATCTTTCTGTCCTTATAATTAACCTCGACAGGGCGCAGCTTGATAAGTACATCGATAGGCTTGTCCACCCAATATCCCAGACCTTTCGCCATAGACAGTATGTTCCCTGTGAGAATCTTTTTTAATATTTCCGTCCTCTCCTCTGTCCCTGCATTCGAAAACCTTCCGTAGTTCTCCTGATTTAAAGCCAACCATGGAGTCAAAAACTTATATTCCACCATTCCTTCAGCTGTCCCAAGCTCCTTGGTCTTTAACACATAACCCTTTTCCAAAATGCTCATGACCTTGTCCTTCATGTCAATTTCCTTCACATCATAGAATATATCTATCAATATCTTTGAAGCTTCATTGATGGCAATAATATTCGGCACACCACCTATGGATTTATATTGTATTACCGGATAACCATAGTTGAATTTATCCTCTCCCATATGGTTATGAAGTTCAAGATACTGAGGAAACCTCCCGGCCAAATACCCTCTTATCTTTGGTACATCCCTGCTTTCGACTTTGTTTCCTTCCAGTCTTACCGTTAACATCTTAATATCCAAGCTGATACCCCCATTAAAAAATGTAGTCTTTTTCCAAGTCTCTCATAAAGCCTGTATCTTCATCATAAGTATTAAAAACCATTTCCCTGCTTATAAAAGTTATGTCCTTTTCGTCAATACCCACCTGCTTTCTCACAGCAAACTCGGGAAGACTCAGAACATAAATATACAAGTCCTTTTTTAGCCTGTTGAGCTTCCTTTTCCTATCAAACCTATCCTTCACATTCTTTATTTCCTGATACTCCTGCCAAACCTTTGACGCCTCCTCATCAATTTCTACAAACACATCCACCGTCCTGAACTCTTGACGAATAAGCTCAAAAACTTCTTTATTCTTGCCGTCATCTCCATATTCAAAAGCTTCCCTGTATCGAAGCTCCCTAATGCAATTCAAAAGTTTACTGCTTTCGTCACTTCCATGGCTTTTCAAACCCCTGTAATATTTTTCTGCCAGGTTAAAAATCTCTTTTTCTTCAATCCTTTCAAGCCCCGAAAGAGCGTTTTTTGTCTCCTCCATCAACACATTATCATAAATATATGCTGCATAGGGCTTGTCGTTATGATTTTCATTTACCAGGTTTACCAGCGTAACAACTCCCTTCTTGTCACCCCATTCACGGTTGCACCTTCCTGCCGTCTGGTTTATGCTGTCCATCGGACCAAAATCCCTGTAAACCCGGTCAATATCTATGTCCACTCCAGCCTCTATCATCTGGGTTGATACAATTATCTTCCGGTTTTTGCTCTCTTTTATTTTCTTTATTCTTTCAAGCCTCTCTTTGGGAATAATATTGGTGGACAGGTAATAAATCTCTGCCTCGCCTTGGAACTCAGCCTTTATAAATGAATATATCTCAATGGAAGTCCTGATGGTATTCATTACTATCAGAAAATCGTCCTCTTCATATCGGTAAATATCCTCTAACAGCATCTCCTTGTATTGGTCCAATGTCATCTTCTCCGATAGCCTTCCCGCATCAATGGTTATGCGGTTAAACTCTTCAAAATACTTCCTTTTGTTCTTTGCCAGCTCAAATATCTCATTGTTCTCTTCAGAAAAAATCAACGGCATGGTTGCAGTCATGAAAATAAAATGGCAGTTAAGATACTTTGCCATGGCAATAAAGGTTTCCCGTACCAGATTCCAATACCTGTGAGGTATGCTCTGTACCTCATCCAATATTATTATGGAGTTGACAATGTTGTGAAACTTTTTTAGCTTCCTGTTTCTGTTTGTAAATATGGAGTGCAAAAGCTGCACAAAAGTGCTCACAACTATTTCCGAATCCCAGGACTCCACAAGATGCTCGGATACAGCATCGCTGTAAATTTCCTTTTGTCCTTCTCTTTCCCATTGATAGATCCTCTCGGATAAATAATGATGCTTTAAAAGTACATTGGATTCGGTGGTGCCTAAAACCTTTTGAAATACGTCAAAGTTTTGTTCAATAATTGAAGTAAAGGGGAGGACATAAATTATTCTCGGACTGTAGCCCTTCTCCTCAATTAACCGCTCCTTTAGCCTTAAAGCCGCTTTGAGTGCCGTAAGGGTTTTCCCGGCACCGGTGGGAAGGTTAATGGACAGAATTTTTTCCTCCGGAGGTAGGTTTTCAATACTTTCCAGGACATCTTCATATGCTCTTTCTCGCCACTGGGCTATCCGGATATTCTTTATTTCAAGACCTTCCTTGAATCTTTCAACACAATCCGAAGCTAACACAGGCCTTTGGGTAGTTTTTTCAAGAAAATCATCAATGCTCATGTTTTCGCTGTTGTATATTGCTTCGAGCTTATCGGAAAAAATCAGCACCGAAAACAGATAATCAACCAATAAAAACGTTTCAACCCCCAATAATTCTTTTACTTTCTTTCTCATCTTTACGGAAATAAGTCGGTTGATGTCTTCTATAAACTCATCAACGGTATAACCGGATATGTCAAAATCAATTTCAAGTCCGGAGATAACTTCCTGCAGCTTACTTTTATCAATACTTTCAAATTGCTCCTTCAAGAGTTTTACATTATTTTCATCCCCGCTTAATACCGATGTAAAATTTATGAGGTCATCCAGTTCCCCGTGATGCTTTGAAACCACCATATAAGATAAAAAGGCAAGGCATTCATCCCCCATAACATTGCTTACAATTTTGAAGGACAAAACCCCAGATAAAAGGCCGTGCCTTTTCTTCTCATCATTTCTTAGCGGGCTGTTATCCACATCCCTTATATAATCCTGAAAAAATGACGTAGCCTTGCCAAGATCATGAGTAAGTAAATTCAATTTGATTAATTGGCGGACTTTATCCTCGGAAAAACTTTCAAACCCGGTCTTTTTCTGTGCTAAAATACAGTCCCCTATTAATGACACGTTCTTCAAATGCTCCAAAAGCGGCTTTCCCGGATGCGAAAACAGCACTGCCCCCACCTCTTATATGATCATAATATTTTCATTTATTCCTTCAATCTTGATATAGGAATCTGTCCTTGCCTTAATCTTATTGCTGTTTCTCTCAAACAGCACCTCTCTGTATTCTTTCACCTTTCTGTCGGCATCCATTTCCACCGGTATTGTCTCTGTAAAATACTCTCTTTCATCTTCATAATCCACATCACCCTTTTTAAGCATGTCCAAAGGCAAAATGCTTGAAAACTCTACAAACTCTTTGTTTCCGTTTACCTCTCGTCCTTCAAATTCTCCGGTATAAGTATAGTTTGCAAGGTTTTCACTAAGCCCCATGCTTATGGTATAAACCGTGCTGTGATCCTCAAGAAGACTTTTTAGCCTATTGTAAATTTGATCATCTTTATGTGAAAAATAAATTCTATAGCACGCATCCTTTAAGAATTCAATTTTTATCTGGGTCCGCTCATATATTTTAGTCATGGACTTTTTTGTATTAATCAAATTTTCGCTAATCCTTACCTTTTTAACAGGACTTTTGATCCCAATCCCTATTTGAGCTTGATCCTTTGTAAAATATTTATGATACTCATCTTTTCCAAACCCCAGCATGGCCGCTATTATCCCTGCGACTGCAGTTCTGGTCGGAATGGAATATGTAAGGGGAGATGTTGTTGTATACGGTTTTTTAAAGTGACCGTAGCTGGCACTGATGTCAAAAACCAGATATTTATCAGCCATTTGCCTCCCTCTCTCTAATAAGATTTTTCTTCAAACTTTATTTCTTTCATATCCTTCAAATCAATCTCTTGCCCCTTATAGGTTAATTTCAAATTTTTGTCGGCAGTATAATAAACTTTTTCTATTTTATCACGGTACTGTACCAGTTCATCTATAAGCTCATCCAATTTAATTGAAAAGTCTTTTATTGTTCGGATTTTTTCTTCCGGGATGTCAAAACTGAGAGCTATTTTGTTTTGCAAATCCCCGATAAAGAAATTTTGCCCCTCCTTATACACAACTCTCAGCATAAGCCTTGGCATATGCCCCATTTTAGAACGGGTAATGAGGTTTTTCGTACCGTTCCACATAGCCTCGTTCAGCAAATCCACATCTTCATCGGTGAGCTTGGTCTCTTTTGCCGCATTTTCGTTAACTATTCCGTGGAAGGCAATGAGAGAATAGGGTAAAATATACTCTTCTCTGAAGGTCTTCTGCTCTTTTCCCTCTTTTGAGGCAAACGCTCCGGTTCCTTTTATATGCTTCAAGCTGACTTTGTTAAGGGATCTTCCCATATTAAACTGTACCGGTCCGGTAAAGGTTATTGATGCATTTTTCAAAGGAATAACTCCGCCAAACAGCCTTATATCTATAGCCTTTCCCAAAATATCATTCAAATTCTCATTAAAGTCCTTTGCTCTGGCTTTTCCGTCTTTAATTCCACCCTTTTCCGATGCCATCTCCCTTACAAATATGTCCTTGCCATTTGTGCCGTCATATCCTTTGTAGCTATATAAATAATCCCTTATAGTTCTTTTGAGCCTTACATCCGTTACTATATTAATCCCGGTTTCCTCATCAATTCTAGGCTTGTTCTCATCTAGCGGATCACCGTTCGGGTTTGCATCGGTAACATCATATAAAAACAATAGTTCCTGCCTGTTCTTAATCATTATTCTCCATCCTCCTCACTGATTTTTTCTTCCTTAAAGTGCTTTGCAAGAGTCATACCCAGTACAAAGTAAAAACTGATTTCATCATTGGAAATATTCTTTTCTGCTTCCTCTCCCAACATATACATTCCGATAAGGTACTCCAACTCTTTATAATAGTTTTTATCATATTCGTTTAATTTGTTAATGGCTTCGGTAAATATCCTTTTCACCAAACTTTTATCCAGCTTCAAGCCGTTGAGCCTGCTGTAGAAAGGCTTGCTTCCCCTTTCGTTGTACTGGATGTTCAAAAGCTTTTCCGCCAATACCCCTGTCAAAAATACTGCCCTCTTATAATCGGAACTGAACACATCGCTGTAGCTTTTGTCAACAAAAAAGTCGAGATACTTTTTGTTTTTCTCCGTCCTCTCCACCATTATTTTCTGCACCCCTCTTTCTTTATCGATAAACAGATTAAGCCTGTCAATAAACATAATGCTCATAAGTGCTTGGAGTACAAGAACCTCTAAGTATTCTTCCCTTGCAAAAGCAACCCTTATTTTGGAAATCATTCTTCCTAAAAGGAATTTGTAACTTATCTTTTTATAGGTAAATACATTGTTTAAAATTTCAAGAAAGCTTTTGTCAAAGTTGCCTTCCGTTTTGTTATTGGGGAAAAAGGTTCTGATTTTATCGAACCCGAAACTTAGGTCATAGGTTGTTTTGTCTTTTCCGGGAAGATTCTTGAATAACTTAATCTCATCCACCGTATCTTTTATTCTCAATATTTTTTTGACCTTGCTGGGAACAATATCTTCAATATATAGAAGTATTCTGAAAACGCTTCCGGACTGTTCTTCTTTAAAAATCAGCATATTGTAATTAAGAAAGTTTTTGCTGTCCTGCATAATTTCAAGAAAATCCCTCTCACTTCCAAGAAGGTTCTGCTTTGAAGTTTCCTTAGTAGAAAATTTTTCATTCTTCTCAAAATCATGAAGTATCTCTATAAAATCCTTTTCATCTTCCAAGTCGCGTATTACAGCTTTAGGGACTACAAAATAATTGAAACCGGAAAATCTTGATGTAAGGTTTTCTCTAATGTATTTTTTACCCTGCTCCAGTTTTTGGGCACACGTAGAACATACGGGATAATTCTTCCATGCATTTTCCTGTTTGAAACCACCGCTTACAAAACCGATTTTATCAACCGTATAGGAATTATAAGTGTTTACAAATCCGAAAACTTCTCTTTCCCCTTTACAGTAATAGCAGATGCCTTCACCCTTTGACGTAGTGCCGTATTTACTGTAATACTGCTCGTCCAATACCCTGGCAAGACGGTTTTTAATCAGCTCAAAATCTCCCATGTATTTTTCATTACCGTTATCGAAAAGTGTGATGGTAATAATAAAGGATTCACCTTTTTTTAATGTAGTGGATTCAACTTTTTCAGTGATATCGTTTTTAATATTTTTTAAATTTGAAGATATGTAATCACGAATTTTTATAAATATTCTTTGATCAAAATCGTTTTGATTTGAAATACTAATGACATCGTTAAGTGAAATCATAATTTTATTCAGTGTCTTTTCCGGCTCGGTATATTTTGATGTAGGAGTTATGTCACCGCCCCTTGAGCTTCCCTTTTTATAAGCATACTTTTTAATTTTTTCGGATGAAAACTCTTCATACTCAATGCCCCGGTAAGAAATGTCCTCATCCTTTAAATCAAATGCAATCTTTAAAACGTGATTATAACTGCCCTTCTCGTTTGGATTCTCAATAACCTGAAGCAATCCTCCGGCATCAGTGTCCCGGTTATTGAGTGCATACTCACCCAACTGCATTACAGCCGTAAGCAACTGACCACCTTCTTTCAAAGCAACAAATATATGTTAATATAATAATATACTTAATTGCAAACATTGTCAACTAATAATGGCTTATTTCGACAAAGTATGAATATATTTTAATTCCTGTGACAATAGTTTTAAAACTATTGCCTTACTCATGAAAAAATCCACAAGTAAGGCAACAGTTTAAATTTATTAAGAGACAAGATAACTAACTATAAAGCTTATATCATAATTGCTATCATATCCTAAAAAAGATAAATGGTATATATATCCATCTATAATATAATTAGCTTCAATACTTGCATAACCAGAACCTATTTCATTAAATAACTGTTCTTTTGATAAATTACCGGCATCTCCTTTTCTATAATAAATATTATATGATGCTGTTTCTTTTCCTAAGCAATTTTTCAGTAAATTGTTAAAATAATCGAAGATTTCCACATAGTTTTCACTATTGAATTCTATGTCATTAAGTGTTATTGAGTATATAATACCTCCTTTTTTTCCTTTATTGTTTAAGTTATAACTTCTGAAAATATTGATTCCATAATCAGTAGTTATTGAATAATAAATAGTTCCGTTCTTATCCACTTCAACCGGTTCCTTTTTTTCCAAAGCTATTGCGTCTTCATTAGTGGCTAATTTTGATATAACTGCATGATTACCAAAATAAAAGCCTATCAGTTTTTGTTTTAAATCTTCTTTTTCCTTCTCTCCCAATATAAACGTTTTATTATATGATTGCTGCGGTATATAGTCAGGATTTTCTGGAACTTGTATTTTAATGTTGTTTTTCACAGGTCCGTCAATTATATAATTCCCATCCGGATGAATATTCCCGCTGCTGTCCATAATTCCTATAGGTAGGAAAGGACAATTTGTCCCTCCTGAAAAATAATACTCAAGTTTATATCTATAAAAGTATGTCGGTAGATTTAATTTAAGTTTTATTGTAGAGCTCGATTCTCCTTTTTTAATTGTTCCATTATATGTTATCATTCCGTCAGGGGATACTGAATGCCCGGTTTCTATAGGTTTCATAATAGTTAATTTTACAGTAAAGTTATAGTCTTCATCTGCAACCATTCCTTCAGGTAAAATTATTGTACCGGATATAGAATCATGTTCTTTATCATTAACCTTTACTTTGTATTTAAGACCATCTTTTGTTATTGATAAACCTTTAGTTACATCCTTTCCTTGATTTATATAGACTTGTTGGCTGTCATTTAACAAAGTATCAATATCTACACTTATCTTGTTTTTACTGTATTGTTTGCCATCAAGAATAATAGCAAAGGGTGTAACGGTTCCAGGCTCCACTTTGATTATCCTTTTAGTTACCATTGACGGAGACTCTGAGCTTACAGATATTTTTACAAAAGTACGCTCAATAATATCTGTTGCATCAATTTCTCCTGAAATGACAGTATAGCCCTTTGCATCCATTTCAGAAACTATTTTACTGTCACAAAATGTATCTGCCTTAGGATAATGTGCATGCCTCCATGCATGATCCAATTGTATTTGTTCGTCTGATAAAAGGAAATAGTCATATGAAAACGGTAAGCTGGCATCTTCGTAAGCCAATCCTCTATTCCAGGTGGTATCCAAATGATAATATTTACCATTTAACTTTACTAAATTCCAAGCATGACTATTGTTTGAATAACCCATTATTTCGTATTCATCGATATCCCCTCTGCCATCTACCTGAGCATATCCTATAATGTATACACTTTCAATTCCTGCTTTTTCAAGAAGCAATCCGGTACAATGTGCGAAAGTATCACAAACCCCTTTTTTATATAAAAAAGCATCCCACAGCCCTCTATTCGAAAAATCGTATGTTACATTATCAACCATATACTGATTAATAGCATATATTTTTTCATAATCCGTCATTCCTGGCTTTATAATCTCAGATATTATTTTATCAGATATTTCATGAACTTTTTTCCTAAGTTTGTCGTTTTCTTCTTTTGACAGCCCCCAGGAATAATTATCTAAGTCTTTTATAAATGAAGTAGGTTCAACATCAACGGGGCTGTCTTTCTTAAGCTGGCCATTTTCATAGTAAACGTCCTTTCTTCTAAGAATCATTGCATTACTATAAGTTTTAAAATAATAATTTTCCAAATACTTAAAAGCCTCCGCTGATACTTTTACAACTCCGTTTTCGTACCGCGTATCAACAGGAAGTGTTATTTCTTTTCCATTTACTCTTGCAGTATTTTTGTATAAATCAAATTCAAAAACTGTGTCGTCAATTTCAAGAACGGCTTTATCACCGTTCTCATAATAATCCCCCTCGAATATGCCAGCTAATTGACGTATAGGTACAATCAAATGACCGGAATATAAAGAAGGAATTGATGAGTAATCTATCTTATTTGTTTCATACAGTCCTTTATCATCAACGATATACGATGAATGCTCTGTAGAAATTACCAACTTGCTTGGTTTGTACTTTTCTACAGATTTAGTTATGTACACATTTCTACTTTTAGCATCCCAATCTACCTGTGCTCCCAAAGCTTCACTTACAAACCTTAAAGGAACAAAGGTTCTGCCGTCTTTTATAAACGTCCGAGTGTCCATCGTTTCACTTTTGCCGTTTATATAATATTTGTCTTGATCTATTGTCAGTTGAACAACTATACCATCCCGCATTATTTTTACTGTTCTGTTTTCGCCATCCCATTCAACCTTGGCATTTAATGCTTCGCTGATAAATCTTATAGGAACCTGAGTCCTGCCGTTAAAATCGATATAAGGCTCTGCGTCGGGAAAACTAACAATTTTTTCATTGATATACACTTTCACATTATCATCAGATGCATATAAATTACCGGCAAAAGCAGATACCAGTATTACAAGTAAAATTAAATTAAAAAGTATTTTTCTCATAAAAATACCTCCTGTGTTGATAATTACTTGTAGTAAGTAGTTATATAACATCTATAATATTACCAATTATGGCATATGATTAGATTTATGTCAAATTACCATATGTTCATTTTTATTTCATTTCGCCGGCTAATATTTGTATCGAATACTTATATAAGACAATTGAACACCAATGGAATTCCGAGCTTGATGTCGGGCTTTACGAAGAAAAGTACGATGGATTTTATGCCGTTGCATCAAATCCGGCTGATAACGTAAAGGATATACTCGCCATTAATGAACAGCTTTACCATATTAGAAATTGTTATAGAATGCTCAAGACGGATTTTGCGTCAAGACCATATTTTCACCGCACAAGAGAAAGAATTATTGCTCATTTCATGATATACATATTAAAACCGCTTTTTTTAAATATTTCACTATACTAGCCCCTTTCTTGTGCGGAGATAACAATTCTTATTTTTATTTCACTTTACCGGCTAACATTATTTCATTGAAATTCTTATATTATTTATTGTGTCATCTTCAATAGTAAAACTCAATTTTTTATCCTTATAAAAATAATATACATAATGGGTATCGCCTACTATCATTTCGTCGTTCGGGGTACCGTACTTCTCAATTAAATCTTTGAATGAATCACCAATTTTAATACCTCTTTTTGTGGCGGATATATTTATCTGGCTTATTATACTTTCACCGGAAACAATGTTTACCATAGTGTAAACGGAAAAACCTTCATATATTCTGCAATAATAATGATTTTCCAACTCACTGTCAGTGCCAACATATGTTAATATACAATCCATACTATCAGGACCGTTTTCAAGGGTATCTATCATTTCTTGAGGGTCATCACCTACCTCGATTGTAATTCCTCTAACATATACTTTAAAATCATCTTCATTCAGCTCGATTGTATCCTTATCGATGCTTTCCGTATCTTCGGTATAATCCTCTGTTGTTCGATCATTAACTTCAGTTGTTTGAACGTTAACTTCAATTATTCGGTCATTAACTTCAGTATCTTTTTCTTCAAGGATATATTTTTTCATAACATTTTGGATACTGCATCCGGTTAAAATTAATGCAATAGATACAACTAAAATCAGTTTTTTAAACATTTTCTCACTCCCCCGAAATCTCAATTAAAGTTTTAAAGTATCAAAAACAATTAAACAGTTTTATTCTTCCTTCCATATTACACATACAAAGCAATTATAACAAATTGTTTCCATTGAAAACAATACTTATTTTTTTATTCTCCCTCTTTGTTGAAACACCGCTGTTGTAAGAAGATTTATCTAAAACCGTACTTCATTTAAACGTGGTGTTATAATTAAAAATATTGCCTTACTCGTGAGCAAATCCACGAGTAAGGCAATGCTTTCATTGTAAGATACTATCAATCAGCCAATACTTCATAGCCGTTTTCAGTATAATACTCATGATCTCTTGCCGCTTCCTCTACCTGTCCGAAGAACCAACTGGTTGGCGGAACATCTTCAAATGAAGCAATATCGACCTTCAAAGGTCCTCTGAAAAGCATTTTATTTATCATTGTTACTGCCTCGGAACGCTTAATCGGCAAATCGGGCCGGAATGTTCCGTCTTCATATCCTTCGATTATTTTCAACCTCTTTATTTCTTCTATGTAGTTTTGAGCCCAATGTCCGCTTAAATCCTTATAAACTTCCTCAAACGGCTTTACATTTTCCACCTGCATATATTTTGCCACAACTGTTGCAAACTCCGCTCTGGTAATGGGATCATCGGGATGGAATGAGTTATCTTTATATCCTATAAAGATTCCTGCATTTGTTGCTGACTGTATGTAATCGCTTGCCCAATGAGTTGTTTCAACATCCGAATAAATCTTCTTTTCGCTCTTTATCGGTGCAAGGCCCATAATTTTTGCAAACATAACGGCAACTTCCGCTCTCGTTACATGTCTTTCCGGTTTGAACTCTCCGTCAGGATAGCCGACCACATAGGCTTTGTGGCTTAACTTCTTTTGCTTACGCAGCATGACCTTAACCGTCGACTTATCGTCATCGGTGTTGATCAATCCTTCGTTGCCGCTTATTCTTGCTGTATTCGATATCATAACTTCATCTACTGAGATTTCACCTGATTTTACTTTATAAACTATCTTTCCCGATCCCTCTGCAGCTAAGTTCTGTATCTTCCATGATATTGTACTCTCTTTAATTTCACCGGCTCCGCTGTCAACTGCCGTTGTGTTATCCAGTATATCAGCTATAATTTCAAAGGGACCGGTGTCTGATTTGAGCATGTTTTTATAATTTATTGTAAATATTATTTCTTCATGTTCCGTATAAGTGGTCTTATCGGAAGTCAACGATATTGCAATATCAACGGGCAAAGCTGCAGGAACAGGTGTTGTTGGAGGTTCCGTTACAGTTACTTCCTTTGGAGTTGTGTTTGGTGAATCGCTCCCGCCTGATGGTCGCTTTAATACCGACACTTCACAATCGGCCATTATGTCTGTTTCCGTTATATATGCTTTAATTGTACATTTTCCAATACCTACAGCGGTTACTTTTCCATTTGAATCAACCGTTGCAACCTTTTCAATCACTTGATTCCCATCTGACATCCTGAATTTCATAGGAAAAACTCGTTAAAACAGCTTCCAGCTGCTTTGAGCTTCCTTTATTCAAAGTTACGGACTTTGGCTTCACTTCCAGCTTATCTTTAATAGTAATTCATAGTGAGTGGTATCAGAAGAATTTCCGGCATTGTCTACAGCCTTTATATGAATATAAACAGGTATTGTCAAATCCAATTCCGACAAATGTACTGAAATTGATGTATCGGTGGTGTCCACCTTATTGTCGGGCTCGGTATCTTGGTTATTGTCAATAATATATGAATATCCGGCAAGTCCTGTTGTGTTTATTGCAGTGGCAGTATTTGATATAATCTCATCACCGATGTATTCATTGATAGCTTTCACATAAAACTCATACTCTGTTCCGTTATCGTCAGACTTCGAGTAATTCACCACCAAACTATTTCCATCAACCTTTACACTGCTTATATTTACACTGTCCGGAGCCGCAAAATCCTGGGACTTATGATCGTCACAAAAATTGTTACCTGTCAGCTGAGCCAGATAAAACAATGTATTTGCCAAAAGCTTTTGCTCATCCTCCGTTGCAGCACCGTTTGAATGCCCTGTCTGAATCATTGCACAGTTGTTCCATGTTGTAAGGTAGAAGTTTGTTGTCCCGGCCTTGCCGCTCCATTCTGTAACCGGATTTTCATTATTGGTATAACTATCGGAAGTATACTCCAACCATACATCTCCCATCGCAAATTGACCGACAGTATGAGACATCGGTATGTTCAACACGGTTCCTTTACCGCCTATCACCCATGGATAATTGGTAAGAAGTCCTTCCTTTTTTACACTTACCGTAGTATTCCCGTAATAGATATCGCCGATAANNNAAATGTCGAAATCATTATTTTTATCATATCCTCCGAAGTAAATGACATCATATTTCCAATTACCGCCGTCATCCTTCAAATATGAACCCGGATCAACGTTAAAATCCAGCATATTAACCTGATCAACAGTTATCAATCCTTTTCCGTATCCGTTTGTCTCCATCCATGTCTTCAATTCATTTCCTGCATCGGGGTAAACATTTAATACTTTTACATCAGTCTTTGACGGTATGCTTTGATAGACTGCCTCGTCCTGCCCCTTTGCATAGACGGTATACAAATATCCCGGACCGAGATCCGTCCATTCAAGACGTATATAATTTTCACCGGCAGCGGGTGTGGCAGTGATGGTTAAATCGGTCTGAGCCAATGAGTTCATCGGTACCAATAAAGAAACAACCATTATTACGGTTACTACAAGACTAATAAACCTTTTCACATTAATCCCCCCATATAAAGAGTCAAATCATATATATAAGTAAAAACTTATAAAACAATCTGTATGTTATCGGAGATGAGAATTTCATTGCTTCTTTAATATTATATTAAGCCCTTTCTCCAACACCTACAAACGCTTTATTGCTCTTACTAATTAATTACAGTCTGTATTATATCACAAATTTTAACATTTAATATGATAATTTATATGTAGGGATTAAAATTTTTATGAGATCGAAAAATCTAAAGTTTATTTGACAGCTTCATAAACTGACTTTATCAACTCACAGATTTTCTCCTTATCCTTGCATCCCGGTCTTTCCTCCACCCCGGTCAGAACATCCACTGCAAAAGGCTTTACCCTTTGAACAACGGAACGAATGTTATCCGGGTTAAGTCCACCGGCCAATATAACCGGCAACGGACTCACCTTTTGTACTGCCGTAAATACCGATAGATCAACTCTAACCCCTGTACCTCCCGGCATGGTTGATGTGTATGAATCCACCAGGACAGCAGACACCCCGGTGCGAGCAAGCTCCCGGACTGCCACAGCCGGATCGCTGATTTCAAAATCACAATTTCCGTCCGCATCTATGCGAAGGGCTTTTATTACCTTGACTCCTCGGGGCTTCAACCTTCCCACTATTTCCTTTACATCCTGCAGTGTTTCCTTGTAATGAAGCTGAACAATATCCGGACAGGTAGCATTTACAACATCCAAAACCTTGGGGACCGCTCCTCCCGTCACAACACAGGTACTTACAAAGGGAGGAGCCCCGTCGATAAGCTTCCTGGCAGCAGACGTTGTTAAATTCCACGGCACGGGCACCGGGTAATCAACTACAAATCCCAGCACATGGGCTCCTGCCTGTACACAGACCTCTATGTCCTTTTTATTCATAAGTCCGCATATTTTTACCCGTGTCACCGCACTAAACCTCCCGCCCGCTAAGTTTAAGATACATTTTAGCCGGATCTTCCGCCTTCAAAATGGCCGTACCTACCAAAACCGAATGAGCTCCTGCTGCTATGGCTCGCTTCACGTCCTCTGAAGAAGAGATGGAACTTTCGCTTAATAGAAAAGCACCGGGACGTACCAGTTCTGCAAGCCTTTCTGTAGTATTTACATTTCCGTCATCCATCTCCCACTGAATTATGTTTCGGTTGTTAATGCCCAAAAAAGTTACACCCATCTCATTGGCGACTTTAATTTCCTCTTCGCTGTGGGTTTCCACCAGAGGCTCCAAGCCTAATAATATAGCTTCCTCCACCAAACTGAACAACTGATTTTTTTCAAGTATTGAAGAAATCAGCAGAACACTGCCGGCTCCCATTTCAACACTCTCCAAAAGCTGTTCCCGGTTTTTTATAAAGTCCTTTCGCAAAATTGGCACATGAACGGCCTGTGCTATGCTATAGAGTAGTTCCCGGGAGCCCCCGTAATGCTCCGATTCAGTAACCACCGAGATCACCGGGGCACCGGCCGCTTCCAAAGAACGGGCTATGGAGACGGGATCCCTTCCCATAAGCAAGTCGCCCTCCGCCGGCGACTTGCATTTTATATCGGGAATCACGGGAATTATACCTGCGTGGTATTTTTCCCACAGTATTGAAGTACATTTGGTACACGCTTTGTTATTTCCATGACTTATTTGCTTATCCATATCAAACCACCGATCTAAACTCATTGGAAGCCTCAATAAGCTGATTCAGCTTGCTTTGTGCCGCTCCGCTGTCAATAATCTCACCTGCAAGCTGTATACCTTCTTTAAAGGAAGCTGCTTTGTTTCCAATCATCAAGGCACCGGCCGCATTTAAAACAACTGCCTGACGTCTTGGTCCCTTATCCTTTCCCGAAAAAACATCCCTAATCATGCAGGCATTCTCCTGAGGTGTTCCTGTTGCAATTTCTTCAAGAGTGCAGCGTGAAAGGCCAAAATCCTCCGGTGCAATCTCATAGGTTGTAATATTTCCGTTATTGAGCTCGTTAACTCTTGTTTTTCCCATCAATGAAATCTCATCCAAACCATCCAATCCATGAACGAACAATGCCCTTTTATAGCCTATGGAAGCAGCTACCTTGGAAACCGTATCCAAAAGCTCAGGCTTATAAACCCCCATAACGTGCCGGGAAGCCTGTGAAGGATTGATCAACGGACCGATTATCGTATAGAAAATTGTTTTAATACCCAAATCCTTTTCCGGCGGAAGCACTTTGCCCATTACCGGATGGAACAGCGGAGCATATATGAATGCAATCCCTACTTCTTCAATAAGCTTTTCTACCGATTTGGGGCTCTGATTGATTTCTATACCCAGGGCTTCAAGAACATCGGCACTTCCCGAAAGGCTGGATATGGACCGGCTTCCGTGCTTGGCAACAGGAATGCCTGCAGCCGCTGCAACAAAGGCTACCGCTGTGGAAATGTTAAACGTGCTCAAGCCTCCGCCGGTTCCGCAGGTATCCATAAGCTCATCATCTACATTGGGAGAAATCTTTATGCAATTATCCCTCATAGCCTGGGCAATAGCAGTAATTTCCGTCAATGTCGGTCCTTTCATTAATAATGCCACCTGAAAGCCCGCAATTTGAACATCACTGAGCTCGTCATTTTTTATTGCAACAATTAAGCTGTATGCTTCTTCATAGGTCAAATCTTCCCTTGCCGTCAGCTTTTTTAAAACGCTTCTAATCATTTTGTTTCCTCCTTATTCCCGGATTCTGCACGTCCCGTATAGACAAAATCCTATTTTAAAATAACGGTTATATCATATTTCTTGCTTTATTTAATCGCGCTCTTCATTTTACTCACATAATCAACAACATAAGGTATACAGTCCCTGCCGTATTGTCCTATTATTTTTACGATGGCACTTCCCACAATTACACCGTCGGAAAATTTACTCATTCTTGCCGCCTGCTCCGGTGTCGATATTCCGAAACCGATGGCACAAGGAATATCTTTCACTGCTTTCACCTGCTTTATCATGTTCTCGGCCTCGTTTCCGATTTGCTCCCGCACCCCGGTAACTCCCATAGACGAAACGCAGTACAAAAATCCTTGGGCTTCCCGGGCAATCATCCGTATTCGCTCATGGGAGGAGGGAGCAATCATTGAGATAAACTCGATACCGTATTTTGAACAATAGGGCAGAAATTCATCCCTTTCTTCAAAGGGAACATCGGGAATAATAACCGCATCAATTCCCACCTCTTGGCTCTTTTTCATGAACCTCTCGGCACCGTAAGTAAAAACAGGATTGGCATAAGTCATAAAAGCCAAAGGTACATCACAGGATTTACGAATACTTTTTACCATTTCAAAAATACCATCCGTTGTCGTTCCGGCAGATAGTGCACGATAATCGGCCTCCTGAATCACCGGACCTTCCGCCACCGGATCGGAGAAGGGAATACCCAGCTCAATCAAATCCGCGCCGGCTTCCGCCATTTTTAAAACCAGCTGTTCAGTTATTTCCAGGCATGGATCTCCCGCTGTTATAAACGGGATAAAAGCCTTACCCTTACTAAAAGCCCTCTGTAACTTATTCATAAATCTGTTCCCCCTTATACCTTGCTATTGCAGCAACATCTTTATCTCCTCTTCCCGAAAGGCATATTACAATAATTTGATTCTTATCCATGGTAGGTGCAAGCTTCATTGCATAGGAAACCGCATGGGCACTCTCAACTGCCGGAATAATTCCTTCTACCTGGGAAAGATATTCAAAAGCCTTAACTGCCTCATCATCGGTAACCGGAACATACTCTGCCCTGCCAATATCTTTTAGGTATGCATGCTCCGGACCTATTCCCGGATAATCAAGTCCTGCCGATATGGAATACACCGGTGCAATCTGTCCGTACTCATCCTGACAGAAATAAGACTTCATTCCATGGAAAATTCCAAGCTTTCCGTTTGCGATTGTTGCAGCATTTTTATCGGTATCAACACCCTTTCCTGCCGCTTCACACCCAATCAGCCGAACACCGGTATCATTTATAAAGTCATGGAATATTCCCATTGCATTGCTGCCTCCCCCAACGCATGCCATTACCACATCGGGGAGCCGCCCTTCTTTTTTCATTAACTGTTCTTTAACCTCACGGCCTATCACACTTTGAAAATCCCGGACAATTGTGGGAAACGGATGTGGTCCCATTACGGATCCCAGCACATAATGAGTGTCATGAACCCTCTTTGACCATTCACGCATTGTTTCATTGACCGCATCCTTTAGGGTCTGAGTTCCGGAAGTTACTGCATGAACCTTTGCTCCTAAAAGCCTCATTCTAAATACGTTCAGAGCCTGGCGTTCGGTGTCCTCCTTTCCCATAAATATCTCACATTCCAATCCCAAAAGCGCAGCCGCTGTAGCTGTTGCAACTCCATGCTGTCCGGCTCCGGTCTCAGCTATAACGCGGGTTTTCCCCATGTATTTGGCAAGAAGCACCTGTCCCAAAACATTGTTTATTTTGTGGGATCCGGTGTGATTGAGGTCCTCCCGCTTCAGATAAATCTTTGCTCCCCCCAGATCCTTTGTCATTTTAGCGGCATAATATAGAAGCGATGGTCTTCCTGCATAATTCTCCAATAAGTCATTCAATTCAGCCACAAACTTCGGGTCGTTCTTAAAGCGGTTATAAGCTTCTTCCAGCTCAATTACCGCATTCATCAGTGACTCAGGAATGTACTGACCTCCATGTACTCCAAACCTTCCTTTTGACATAAGCGTCACTCTCCCATATAAATATTTAATTCGAGGGCAACCGGGCCCGTTTGCTTTTTTAAGTAAAATAAAAAAGGCTTTCATCCCGGTTAAGGGACAAAAGCTCTTGACTTCTGTGGTACCACCCAAATTGACGGAAAACCGTCCACTCATTTTGCATACTAACATATGCACCCCACTGATAACGGACAGGGTTCCCGTAAGTGCCTACTCTCGCAATACGATTTCGGACTTCCCTCTCAAGCCCATTCAGAATAACCTCTGTAATCGCATTCCCACCATCTAGCGACTCTCTTTGTACAGGTAATTATCCCTACTCTTCTTGATCATAGGTTTAAACTTATATTAAACAAATTATATCATTTGCAACATGTCTTTGTCAACTGCAATAATTAAAAATTGATTACCCCAATGTGCTCCAAAAGAATCTTTAAGCCCATTCCAACGAGAATAACCCCACCCACAATCTCCGCTTTTGACTGAAGCTTTGCTCCAAAAAGGTTGCCTATCTTTACCCCGGCAAAAGAAAAACTAAAGGTAGTGATTCCGATCATGGTAACAGCCGGTATAATGTTCACCTGTAAGAAAGCAAAGGTAACGCCTACTGCCAAAGCATCAATACTTGTGGCAAAAGCCATCATGGTTAAACTCTTTATATTAAATGAACCGTCATCTATCTCACATGTGTTTCGGGATTCTTTTATCATATTGATTCCGATAATCGATAAGAGAATAAACGCAATCCAATGGTCAATTGATACTATATATTTTTCAAATTGTTTTCCCAAAAGATAGCCCAATAGAGGCATTAACGCCTGAAATCCTCCGAAAAAGCAGCCAGTGATAACGGCATTTTTATAGCTCATTTTTTTCAACGACAATCCTTTACAAATCGCTACTGCAAAAGCATCCATCGAAAGTCCGACTGCTATGATTAATAGTTCTATATTCCCCAAATCATCATTCTCCTTCCTGTTTTTTTATTATAGCATGGATTTGACCAGTTGCAAGCATAATTCAAATATTTCCCATTTATTTTTATAACACCTCGTTTAAAAAATCTTTTGCTTCTAGAATAAATAAAATAATAAAAATCTTATTTCTATACGGCAGTTAAAAATGTGATATAATGGTAATACAAAAAAAGGAATAGGTGCGAATATGAAAAAGGAAGTAGCAGATTTGTTATCATATCTCGATTCAAGCGATACAGAGGAAAAAAGTGCAGCTATAGCTGATATCGCTTTGCTTTTGGAAATGAACACATTTATACTGAACGGAGCAAATATTGCCACGATGGAAGAAGAGTTTAAAAAATTCCTGGATGAAGAACTTTTATCTATAAGACTTAGCATTGAAGAACAAAAAGAGATAGTTGATGAGTTGATTGAAAGGATTTGTGCAAAGGATGAGTTGAGTTCATCAATGTTTTGGGCTATTGGCAAGTCTCATGCTTCGGTAGGATTTCCAAGACTTACAGAAGTCATAAAACGCTATTGGAAAACTTTTGATGATAAAACGTCTTATCAATCAATGATTGCATTGGAAAACTTTATTGATCATTATTATAATAGGAGTTTAATGGAAAAGCTTCTCCCCATGGATGAAGAGATTATGGATTTTGTTAGGATCAAATCGGAATCCTCTAATGAGAAAGTGGCTGAACTTGCAAACAGAATACTGAATGGATTATGTTAACAGTTTTGTTACATTATATATTCATGTATCTATTAACACCACGGTCACCGGTTAACCGGTGGCCTTTTTTCAATTGGAGATTAATACCGGCCGGTAAAGATTGATACAGGCCGGTAAGCCTAAACTACCCCATTTAAAGTCTTTGGGACAGTATATAAATTAAGTAATATACCAATATCACAAAAGAAGCCGCAAATATCATCATCCAAACTGAAAATAAAAAAATCACGCGGCGAGCATACCTTAAGGTTTCACGAATTGCACCGTATTCATCAGTACGCTTTGTTATCTTATAATACTCGGGCTTATCAATGTTTTGTACAACTCCGAACACTTTATAAGGCTTGTTTAAACGGATATTGTAAAATTCCTTTTTTGAAACGGTTATTGACTCCTCAAACTTTCCGTCCTCCGTAGCCAGAATAAAGCGGTATATATATGAATACGCATTAAACCATATACATTGTTTACTTACAACCTTAAAATTGTGAGCACCTAGGAAGTGAAGGTTTTTTTTCTTAAATAAATTAAACCCGAATTTTATATGTCGTTTAAAGTATTCATTATTATAGCGCTTCACATCTTTCTTTGAAGTTATTCTTATATTTTTAAATTTATACTTAGGCGTCTTTTTTTCATTATTAAGCTTATAGTTAGCCATACAGTTTACCAACCCGTTTCTTCGTAATCTTTATTATTTCCATTTTATAATGTCATTGCAATTATATCGCATATAAATAACAGATAATTTTAAACAATACTTTTTTGGCAGCAGAAATCATATAAATGATATATACAATTATATCATATGTTATGTAAAGTCAATTACCTGATTTTATTCTTTACTACTATATTAAAGTGTGAGATAATAAATTTTGTAAAAAAACTGTGAAAAGTGAGGTCGAAAAATGAAAAACAAACAGCTTATAGCATTGGTCGTAGCAGGGATGGTATTTGTATTTGTGTGCTCATCAAGTGTCCTGGTAAACACTCTTTCAAAACGATTTGAATCATCCCTGAAATTAAACAGTTTTAGCCATTCCGGCAATGTTCTTCCCTCAACCCCGCACATCGGCGTTGTAAAAGTGGAAGGAACCATAGTGGATTCCAGCAGCAGTAGCAGTTTATTTGCCAGTGAAGGATATAATCATCAAAACACACTGGATCTGATTGAAGACATGAAGAATTCCTCCAGCAATAAAGGAATCATATTGTACGTAAATTCTCCCGGAGGCAGTGTTTCCGCCAGTGACGAGCTTTACCTGAAATTGAAAGAATATACCGAAGAAACCGGAAGGCCTATCTGGACGTACATGGCTGACCAGGCATGCTCCGGAGGCTACTATATCTCGATGGCTTCCCAAAAAATTTACGCAAACAGAAACACCTGGACCGGGTCTATCGGCGTTCTTATTTCCTTGATGAATTATAAAGACTTATATGAAAAAATAGGAATTAAGGGTATTTACTTTACCAGCGGCAAAAATAAGGCAATGGGTGCGGGTGACCTTGATTTAACCGAAGAACAGCAAGAGATTTTTCAGAGTCTTGTAGATGAATCTTATGAACAGTTCGTGGAAATTGTAGCTGAAGGCAGAAATATGACGGTAAGTGATGTTAAGAAAATTGCAGACGGCAGGGTTTACTCCGCAAAGCAGGCATTGGACAAAAAGCTTATCGATGAGATTGCAACATATGAAGACATGAAAGAAGCATTCAGTGAAGAACTGGGAGACGTAGAAATATACACACCGGAATCCAATAACATATTTAATCTTAGTTCATTATTCGGTTATATAAGCAAAATAAAACCGCGTTCAGATGCAGAAATGCTCATTGAATTTATGGACAAAAACGGAAGCGGGGTGCCAATGTATTATGCAAAACCAGGAGTGTTCTAGTACCACCGTATATGCGGGATTTGTTGTTCGTTTAATGGCTTTCATTATCGATTCTCTGATTGTGGGAATTGCGCTGTTATTTGTGCGTTTACCGGTTTTCATTATTTCCCTTATAGATCCGTCAAATATCCTGAAAGCCCCCGTACTTTTTGAGTTCAGTGTCTATGATATAGGACTCTACCTTTTGGGTGCAGCCTATTATGTGCTGATGACTTATTACTGCGGCTCTACTTTGGGAAAAAAGCTTCTGAATATAAAAGTAATAAGTGAAGATGAAAACGGACTGACTTTTATAAATGTTCTGTTTCGGGAAACAATCGGAAAATATTTATCGGGAATTGCTTTTATAGGCTATTTCATGATAATGATTGACAGTGAAAAGAGGAGCCTTCATGACAGACTCTGCGATACCAGAGTAGTCTACAACTTTAAGCTTCCGGTTAAAATTATAACACAAGAACCTAAAACAGGGGACGGTAAAACAGGGGACGGTTCTCTGTTTTAAAACAGAGAACCGTCCCCTGTTTTATTGTCCCCTGTTTTATCTGAGAACCGTCCCCTGTTTTATGTTTTATCTACGTCCCCTGTTTTATCTATATCTTTGATTTTTTTTCGGCGTTTGACACACTCCGTCAACAAGTATTCAATTTGCCCGTTCAGGGAACGGAAATCGTCCTCTGCCCAGGCAACCAATTCCTTCCAAAGGGAAGACGATAGTCGTAAAACCAGCTGCTTTTTGTCTTTTTCCTTATTTTCCATCTATCATCATCCCCCTTTCCGTTTTATTAATATAGTGAACCACTGTTTACCACCGGTTGCGCATCCTTGTTGCCGCAAAGAACAACCAATAAATTGCTGACCATTGCCGCTTTTCTCTCTTCATCAAGATTAACTATATCATTTTCACTCAATTTGGCAAGAGCCATTTCCACCATTCCGACAGCACCCTCAACAATCTTTTGTCTTGCATCGATTATAGCCGTTGCTTGCTGCCTTTGGAGCATTGCCGACGCAATTTCCGGAGCATATGCCAGATAGGTAATTCTGGTCTCGATTATTTCAAGTCCGGCAATATCCACCTTTGATTGAAGCTCCTCCTTAATTCTTTCTGCAACCTCGTTGCTGCTGCCCCTAAGAGACTTTTCATTTTCGTCTTCCAAAGATGTGTCATAAGGATAAAGCCTCACAATGTTGCGCAGTGCCGCATCACACTGGATGGACAGAAACTCTTTATAATTGTCCACATTGAAAACCGCTTTTGCTGTGTTGACAACCCTCCAGATCACCGCAACTCCAATAATTACAGGATTTCCTAATTGGTCATTTATCTTTTGCTTGTCATTGTTTAAGGTCATTGTCTTAAGGGAAATTTTCTTATCCACACGAGCTGCCATTAAGGCTTGTGGTGTACCTTTAACAAACACTGCCGCCTTTTCATCAACAATAGTGCCGGAAGATGTGGGAGTTACTGCCGCCGGATTGACAGCAGAAACAAAGGGATTGACAAAGAAAAACCCCGCACCCTTCAGCGTACCGTAGTATTTACCGAAGAGCGTCAATACAAGGGCTTCATTGGGTTTAAGTATCTTAAGTCCTGCAAAAAGAGTCGGGCCTATGATAAAAGAATATAAACCTCCCACCACCATTAGCGCTATACCCGGTGCAACATTTTTGCCACTGTCCAAAATTACGGTACCGTAGATAAAACCGGCCAGTGCCACAATAATCATAATAATGTTCAGCAAAAGGACCGCCATTCCACTTGTGCTTTTCGCAATGATTTCTTCATATTGCATGTTTCTTTCATTTAAATTGGTGCCCGCCATATTTAAAACCCCTTTCCGATAAAAAATATAAATCAGTATCAATGTGATATCATTTTGATTTCATTTTAATATTACCATATATGCTTTACCCTGTCAATATTCCCTATTCAATATGCGGTATATTTTATTAAGTAAAGAAAAAAGCCAAACTCAAGTTTTGGGAAAATTTTTCTCTACATTAATCCAGTGCGCTCTTAAAAAACTTGGCCACGAAATACATCCTCACATAAAAAAATACATATATTAAAAACAGCACAAATAAAAGTTTAGATAAATATAAAAAACTAGTTTTCTTTTTCAATAGTAATAATGTATAATATACAATGGTTAGTAAATGACATATCAATTGCTAAGGAGGTTCTTCAATGTTTCCTATCACAACCCAAACGATTCAAATCGTATCCCTCATCATTTCCGCCCTCGCTCTTGGGGTTGCCGCATGGCTATACACATGGGTGAAGGCTCAGCCATCTTCCAATAAGCGTATTGCTGAAATTGGTGAATATATTCGCCAGGGAGCCAATACGTTTTTAAGACGTGAGTATCTAATACTGGCACGTTTTACTGCTGTAGCAGCTGTATTAATTGCTATATTGCTGCCTAAACCAATCTGGAGTGGTACTAATATAGCCGATAATATTTGGATGGCTGTAGCATATATATTCGGTACAATTCTGTCCGCCCTCGCAGGAAAAATCGGTATCCAAATTGCAACCATCGCCAATATCAAATGTGCAGAAGCTGCACAAAAAGGTGTTAAACCTTCGTTTATGACAGGTTTCCGTGGCGGTGCTGTAATGGGTATGGCTGTTGTCGGAACCAGCCTTTTAGGCGTCACCCTTGTATTCATGCTTATCGGTGATGCCAGTGCCCTTTTGGGATTCAGTTTCGGTGCAAGTTCACTGGCACTCTTTGCTAAAGCCGGTGGAGGTATTTTCACAAAAACAGCCGATATCAGTGCCGACCTCGTTGGAAAAGTAGAACTTGGCATGGAAGAAGACGACCCGAGAAACCCTGCCGTTATAGCAGACAATGTGGGTGATAACGTGGGAGACGTAGCCGGAATGGGCGCGGATCTTTTTGACTCCAATGTTGCTTCAATGGCTGCAGCTTTGGTTATGGCAACTTCTTTAGGCGGTATACACAGTGCAAATGTTACAATGGTTTTTGCCTATGCAGCAATCGGACTCTTGTCTTCCATAATCGGTGTTGCCACAGCGCGTATAGGTAAAAACGGTGATCCTAACAAAGCCCTTAACAGTTCCACCTATGTAACCACTGCCTTGTATGCTGCATTAACTGCTTTAGCTACATGGATTTTCAATTTTGAATGGCGTATTTGGGCTGCAACGGCTGTAGGATTGATAGTAGGTACCGTTATAGGTATTACTTCCGACTATTTCACCAATGACGCAAAGCCTCCCGTTCGTGCAGTTGCCACTGCTTCAAAATCTGGACCTGCATTTACCATTTTATCCGGATTTTCCTATGGACTGTTAAGTGCTCTTCCTGCATTGATAGGTATTGCCATTACAGCTTTATTGTCCTATAATATCTGTAATCCTTTAGGAGAAGGCTACGGTATGTTCGGTATTTCAATGTCTGCATTGGGTATGCTATCCATTGTCGGAATGATCATATCCAATGATGCTTACGGACCGATCGTTGACAATGCCCGTGGTTTGGCTGAAATGGGCGGCTTTGGAGAGAAGGTTATAGCCATTGCCGACGAACTGGATTCAGCCGGTAATACCGTTAAAGCAGTAACCAAAGGATTTTCCATCAGTGCTGCAGGTCTTACGGTTATTTCCCTTTTGGGTGCTTTCATGAGTGAAGTCAATGTAGCCGCTGCAGAGTTGAATGTTACCGGCATAGCTAATTTTGATATTATGAATCCCACCGTTTTCTTCGGACTTATTATAGGTATATCAATTCCAGCGGTATTCTCAGCTATGCTGATGCTGGGTGTTGACAAAAACGCACAGAGGATGGTTGAAGAAATACATAGGCAATTCGATACCATCCCCGGTCTCAAGGAAGGTAAAGAGGGTGTCAAACCCGATTATGAAAAATGTATAGATATTGCGACCACCGGATCAATAAAAGAGCTTATACCTGCGGGTTTGGTAGCTATTTTCTCAACCATTGCCGTCGGTCTTGTCGGCGGTGCGGAAGCAATAGGAGGTTTCTTAACCGGAAATATTGCATCGGGACTGTTACTTGCCCTCTTGATGTCGAATGCAGGTGGACTTTGGGATAACGCTAAAAAATATGTTGAAGCCGGAAATTGCGGAGGTAAGGGTTCAACAGCACACAAAGCTGCTGTGGTAGGAGACACAGTCGGTGACCCCTTTAAGGACACTGCCGGCCCTTCAATCAATACGCAAATTACCGTTGTTTCCCTGGTTTCTTCACTGATGTCGGGATTATTCCTTCTGTACTCTATCTTCTAAGATAATACAGATGAAAAAGAGGGGCATAAAAGTCCCCTCTTTTTTTTCATCTATATTAAGTTTTTATTATTTATTGTTTTTAATAAAATTTATATAGTCGGATTTCGACAAATACATTATAATAAATAATAGTATAGAATCGATTATTGAGTTGAGAGGAGAAGTGTAAAATGAGTTTTCCTGACAACAGGGGTTTTTATGGAGAATATGGGGGACGTTTTGTTCCCGATAACCTTGAAAGCGCACTTGAAGAAGTAAAAGCGGCGTTTAACAAATTTAAAAACGATGAGTCTTTCATAAAGGAACTGGATTATTACCTTAAATATTTTGTCGGAAGACCCAGTCCTTTGTATTTTGCAGAAAGACTGACCAAAGAAGCAGGCGGAGCAAAGATTTACTTAAAAAGAGAAGACCTCAACCACATGGGTGCTCATAAAATCAACAACACAATCGGACAAGTTCTTCTCGCAAAACGCCTTGGCAAAAAGAGAATTATAGCCGAAACCGGTGCAGGTCAGCATGGAGTTGCTACAGCTACTGCATGTGCTTTGTTCGGGATGGATTGCATTGTTTACATGGGTGAGGAGGATACCCGCAGACAAGCCCTGAATGTTTTCAGAATGGAGCTTTTAGGTGCTAAGGTTGTAGCTGTAAAAAGCGGAACAAGAACATTAAAAGATGCTGTTGATGAGGCCCTGAATGATTTGATTGAAAACTATAAAGATACTTTCTATATGTTGGGTTCTGCCGTAGGGCCGGATCCCTATCCTGAAATGGTTAAGCATTTTCAGTCCATAATCGGTAGGGAAGCCAAAGCGCAGATAATGGAACTTGAAGGCCGTCTGCCCGATTACCTGGTTGCCTGTGTTGGCGGCGGAAGTAACGCTATCGGTCTGTTTGCTCCTTTCTATGACGATAAGGAAGTTAAAATGGTTGGCGTTGAACCGGCCGGAAAAGGACTTGATACGCCGGATCACGCAGCCACCATCACTTGTGGAACTCCCGGTGTTTTACACGGATTTAAAAGCTATCTACTTCAGGATTCCAACGGTGAACCTCTCCCTGTTTATTCAATAGCAGCAGGATTGGATTATCCAGGTGTAGGTCCTGAGCATGCATTCTATAAGGATAGTGGAAGAGCGCAGTATGTAACTGCTTCCGATAAGGATGCTATCGATGCTTTCCTCAAGCTTTCAAAAGTTGAGGGAATCATACCTGCTATTGAAAGCTCCCACGCAGTATCTTACGGATTGAAGCTTGCCAGTGAGCTTGACAAGGACAAGATTATTATCATCTGTCTGTCCGGAAGAGGCGACAAAGACGTTGCAGAAATAGCAAGGATACTGGGAAAAGGCTAAATTAAATCTATATAAGATTACTATAAGCGAGGGGCTTGACGCACCCTCGCTTTATTTAACGGGATTTCACCATGTGAAATGACCCGATTTTGAGAATTTCTCGATCATATCCTTCGTTAGTCCCTTATTTTTACAAATATCGGCATATAACTGCGCACTTTTTCTGGCTGTCCTTTCCTGGGTTTTAAAGTTGCATTCATACAGTCCGAAACTTGTAGTTTCACCCTCCAGCCATTCAAAATTGTCCATAAGCGTCCAGTAATAGTATCTTTCTATCTGAATGCCTTCAGTTATTGCTTTTGCAATATAATAAAGATGATCTGCAATAAAGTCCGGCCTTTTATTATCTTTTCTATCGCTAATACCGTTTTCCGTTGTGAAAATCGGAAGCCTATACCTGTCATAATACTTTTTGCACACTCTATATATTCCTTCCGGATAGATATCCCAACCCAAGTCTGACTTTCCGAGGCTTCTGTCATTGACAAACAGGTAAAAATACTGGGATGGATCAAATACGAACTCCACTATATTTCTCGTATAATAATTAATTCCTAAAAAATCTACATATATTCCTTTTTTATCACCGCCGCCCATTAAAGAAAGGGGAAACAAAAAGCGGCCTGTGGTAGTGCCCACCATAAGTAGTTCATTAAAATAATAATTTACCGCTTTTGCGACCATTTTTCCGGTCGCGGTTATTGCGTCAAAAACCCTAAGATGCATGGCGCACCCCACCATGGTCTTGCCATTAAAATTATGCTCACGCCTAATTTCATGTATCAATTTATAGACCCTCACATGGGTATTAATTATTTGTGCCATAACCTTCAAGGACTCAATAATATTTCTTTCACCCGGAGGAAATATTCCTATTAAGTATCCCATACTTGTGTAGACATTGGGTTCATTAAACGTAACCCAGTCACTGACCAGATCTCCAAGATTCTCTACAACATACCTCACATATCTTATAAAATACTCACAATTGAAAGGTTTCTTCCATCCTCCCATATCTTGAAACCATATGGGTTCCGAGAAATGATGGAGCGTTACAAGGGGTTTTATATTATTTTTAACCAATAACCGGATTTCATCCCTATAATGCTTCATGGCTTCTTCGGAAAACTCTCCCGGAAACGGCTCTATCCTGCTCCATTCAAGGCTCATCCTGTGGGTTTGAACATTTAAATTTTTCAAAAGCTCCGTATCCTGTTCCACCCTGTTCCAATGATCGCAAGCATTAATGCAATTGCTGGAGTCCTTGATATGGCCTTCCAAGCACCATTTATACCAGGTATTGTTGGTGTCCCCACCCTCAATTTGTGCACTTGATGTAGCAGTTCCCAACATAAATTGATCGCCAAGCTTGAAGGTAACCATATTAACAACCTCATTCACACATTTCTTGAGAAATCAAAATAATCCTTTAATTTCTTTGGCTCCTTGATTTCATCCCTGTCTACATATAATGTACCGTCTTCCCTTGTTTTCGTGCTCCATCGTACAGGAATAATCCATCCTTCTCTGATCTCTATTCCGGTTATACCGTTGGGGTGTACACAACAGCCATCATTAAAATACGGAACTTGACCTGGATCGGGAAACACCGGCCGATGTGTGTGTCCCGCAATAAGCATATGTTTGTTTCTCCTTACCCATTCCGTCATCTTCTCTTCTATAGAAGCTTTCTTTTGCCGATTTTTTGATGTACTGGTCGGATCTTTTATCCCCAACATCTCCAACGGTCTCCAAAAATATCTGACTAAGAATTTGCTTAACCAACTAAGTGTGTCATTTAAAAAATCCATCTGGTGCCCATGTACTAAAAATATTTTGTATCCCGTTTTGACGTGCTGCAAAATCAGTCCTTCATGTACCTTTATACTTTCAAACAGAAGTATATTTTTTCTATCGTTCTCATCATAATATCGCCAATTAATTCTTCTGCCGGCTCCAAACTTTTTCTTCACCATGTCATGGTTTCCGTAAATAAAATAGACCCTATTGCTTTCGACAAATTTCGAAAGCAGCATAAAAACGTCTCCATGCTGGCTTATTATTTCGTCCATTTCGTCGTTTTCCCACAGTTCGTCTCCGTCACCCAATTCTATATAGGTAAAATTATTCTTAAAGTAATAAGTCAGAGCCGCATAATAGTTATTCCGGTTCTTTCGGAAATTGTCCGCCCAACTCCCGTCTCCTCTGTGACAATCACTCATCAAAATAAATCTGGAGGAGTCATCGAAAGGAATAACCTTTGACGACTCAAAAACTTTAGACAACCTTTCCAATCTATTCATTTTTAACACCTCACAAAGACACAAAGCGGGCCGTTACTCTTTGATATATTTTTTAATCTGTCTATAGGACTTGTATAAATCTTTCGGTCTTCCCATTCCCATAATATGTGAATACAATTCCGGGTTTTTTTCCTTAATCGCTTTAAGCTTCTCCTCCATAGTCATGGCACCCTTTGTAGCCTGATTGTACATGTCGCATAACATCTTATTTTTGGCCTGTATAATTGCATCTGTTACCTTTGTTCTTGTAATCGGTTGAGGGGTGTGGGGTTTGTCGAAAGTAACCCTTACAGTGTTTCCATATCTTTTGAATTCATGGGGCAAATAACCGGCACGCATTAATCCCTTTATAAAGGCAGTGCACATTTCCCAATCTTTAAAAGTTATGGTTATGATCATCGTCAATTCTGAAGGCTGTGAAAATTCACCCAGCCTGAAGCCGGTTAGCCACCAATGTCTGCCTCCTCGAGTAAAAAGAACCTTATCCTTCTTTTTCAAAATATATGACATCCATAAAAGTTCATCATCTGAAGCACTGTGATAAAAAATACCTTTAAAAATCCCGGGAATATTCAATTCAGGAGCTTTGGTATTATAAATCCCTATTTCAGCACCAGTGGGCAAATCATATTGGCCTTTCCAAAATTCAATCAACCATCTTTTCCCTTTGTAATTAAAATAAATAGGGTCGCAATCTACAATCATACCCAGCGGTGCCGCTGCTTCATCATACAGACGGCAATAACCGAATTTTCTTTGCCATGGGTTGAGAGTGGAATAAAAAATATCCTGTTTGCTGTCATATGCATATCCCGCAATGGAATATATTTTATCCAGTTCACTTTTATCTGCAGTATCTTTACCTACTCCCAAGAGAAACAACAGAGCCTTAAGGACCTTCTTTGCGATAGGAAGCCACCTGTCTTTTTGGGTAACAAGAATAATTGCAATTATCAGAATAAGAATAAATATAGAGATTAACGTTCCTCCAAGTGTTATGAAATTTATTGCTGCATATGCATGATACATAAAACTCACTCCAAACAATATTACTCTATATCATACTATTCAAAGTAAATTAATTATGTTAATGTTATTTTCTTTTCTCTTCGGGAAATCTCAGACCGACATTCGGATGAAAAGGATATTGCTTTATGTATATTACTCTTATAAAATATATATGTATCCGATATTATATATGTATCCATATATAAATTTATTTAGCAGTTAAATAATATCATAAGGAGTGTATATCAAGATGTTTATTCTTTTTATCATAGCATCATTTCTGATAGGATTTTGCCTGCTAAAAAAATTAACCGGTATAAAATCCCCGATTATGATGCTGTCCGGTTCCTTTCTAATAGGATGCCTCTTCTCCGGTACATTCTTATATTGGCTCGATATACTTTTTGTTAAGACTTTGAATGACTATTATATTAGTAATATAGTATATCTTATAATATCTGCCGCCTTTATCGCATATGTATGCTGGACACAACGTGAAACGCCGAAAGAGTTTATTAACATAATAAAAAATTTTTCTGCGACAAAGCTGCCGTAATTTGCTTTATAACTTTTCTCTTTTTTTCAACCTGGCTTAATTACAGCACCTTCAGCCTGTCTAACGGAAACATACTCATGTTGGGAGGCGCATGGAGCGATATCACTCTTCACAACGGATTTGTACGTTCTATAAGCATCGGTCATAACATCCCCGTCGAGCATGTATATTATGACAACACTCCGATAAAATACCACTTTTTATTTGATTATTTTGTGGGTAAAATATCTCAGACAGGCTTGCATTCAGTTCATGCCTTAAATCTTATGTGTCTGTTAAGCCTCTCCTTTTTGCTCCTTATGATATTTCAGTTCGGAAGTACGGTATTTAAAAGTGATGCCACCGGAATACTCGGTGCACTCTTTTTATTGTTCCACAGTTCCATAAGCGGTTTAAAATGGATTTATGACAATTGGGGCTGGGATATATAAAAAAAGCATATGAAAAAACCGAGTGGTTGGCTCTGACATTATTTGAAGGCTGGGGACTTTTCAATTTAAATGTTTTCGTAAATCAGAGGCACTTTGCCTTTTCCCTGGCACTCCTTGTTTTCGTTGTTAACTATGTAATTTCACTTTTTGAAAAAGAATATGAGGAGAATTCCGAAGTAGATTTAAACATAACGGAGAATTCGGAGCCGGCAAAAGCCAAAAGTTCAATAATGACTAAGCTTCGTGATCATTCCTGGATTTTGTCTAGCTGTTTTATAGGATTAACGGTGGGTATCACCCCTTATTGGAATTCCGTAGTAAACACTGCCCTGCTTTCATTTTTAGGACTGTATACAATTATTAATATAACAAAAAAAGACATTTTCCTGCCAATGTTTGTAACAACAGGGATTGCCGGTATTGTTTCGTTGCCGCAGCTTCTTTTGTTTAAGTCCGGCGACTCCAGTTTGAATGAATATCCCAAGCTGCATATCGGCTACGAGATAGGGCGCTTTGATATATTGGATTTGACAGATTATTATTTTAAAATTCTGGGTCTGAAATTAATTATTGTTATTATAGCACTTTTTATTATTCCCAATAGAAAAAAAATATTGTTTCTAATACTTTCAGTACCGTTTATACTGGCCAATTTACTGCAGCTTGGCGTTATATTGTACGATAACAGCAAGCTCATGATTGCATCGCTTATATTTATAAACTGTCTGGCTGCCCATTTTATAGTTAAACTCTTCCAAGAGAGAACCGTGGTATTTAAATTTTTCTCCGTTGTCCTTAGCGCATGCCTTATGGTAGCAGGTGTACTGGATTTAATGTCCGTCAAAAATCTCCCAAAAGTCACCATAGCAGATAAATCGGACTTTACACAATGGATTATTGAAAACACCGAACCGGGTTCCACTTTTCTTACTCTTCCCACCATACAATATTATGACAATGTCGTATCCAATATATTTATGGCCGGCGGTAAAATGTATGTTCATAATGCAGCCGACTCAGCTTATAAGCTTGATGAACGCTTCAACAATCTAAACATTATATTAAGAGGTGAAGAAAGCTTTGAAAAAATTAAAAGTATTATCGAGCAGGAGGGCATAGATTACATTGTAGTAAGTCCTGAGCTCAGGCAAAGCGGAGATTTCCCGGTAAATGAGAATTTTTTAATTGAAAATTTTGTAACAAAATATAATTATAACGGTATTGCTGTTTACTCTATTAATTAAAATACTTGTTATGAGGTATAAACCATGATATAATAAATTTAATTAAATATTGAATGGCTTCTACGGTTGGACGGATCAAAGATCCGTTTTCAAGAGTTTATTCAGGCTTCTGGGGTGGGAAGCTCGTTATTGGCGAGCTTTCCACCCTTTTTGTATTTTATCTGAATTATTAAATTATAGTAAAGGGGTGTTGCAAATGGACGACATGAAAAGACATCTTTTAATGATACTTGGTTTCTTCGTCTGTGCGGTTATTATTGTAATTATAGTTGCCAATCTATTAAAATAATTTTCCATGAGGCCAATTATTTAGTGTGTAAATTGTGTACTGCACCATTTTGTCATCAATAATCCGATTAAAATGGGGCAGTACATATTATAAAACTTGCATTTACTTCTCCATTAGTCTAGATACAGGTGTAGCCGCCGTCTACGGGAATAATTGCTCCTGTAACATAGGAAGACGCTTCGGAAGCGAGATAGACAGCAGTCGAATCCAATTCCCCTTCCCTGCCGTAACGTCCTACAGGAACGGTTTGTTTCATGTAATTGGTAAAGTATTCGGTGTCCAGCACATCCTGGGTAAGCTCCGTTACAAAATATCCGGGACATATGCAATTTACCGTAATTCCGTATTTTGCCCATTCTGCCGCCAGAGCTCTGGTCATATTTACCACACCGCCCTTTGCCGCATGGTAGGCAGAGCTTGGATGTGCCATGTTGCCGACCATTCCATACATTGAAGCAATGTTGATTATTCGGCCGTATTTGTTTTTTATCATGATTTTTCCGAATTCGCGGGCAACCATGAAAACACCGTTTAAATCAAGATTAATAGTGTGATACCACATTTCATCACTGGTTTCTTCAGCAGGTGCCACACCTCCGCTGCCGGCATTGTTTATAAGAATGTCCACTTTTCCGAACTCTTTTTCCGTAATCTCGGCTGCTCTCTTTATAGCTTCAATATCGGTCACATCACACACGATGGGCAGGCATTTCACACCTAATTCCCTAATTTCCTCGGCAACCTGCTCCAGCTTCTCCTTTCGTCTTGCCAAAATAACCAGATCCGCTCCCTGACGGGCAAGAGCTTTTGCCATTTGAACACCAAGACCTGAGGATGCACCTGTCACCACAGCTACCGAACCTTTTAAATCAAATAAACCTTTGTTCATATATACTCACCTCTGATTCTTATTACTAACCTATACTCTTATGCTACAATATTATAATACCACATTGTTAAAAATTTATCAATATATTTTGTTAAATTTCTAACAATATTTATTTCCGGTTGGTAACTGTAGGGGTCCAGTATTGGTTGTTATAAATATCGGTTATACGGTATGACATTAAGTATTTATCCTTGTCAATCGGAAGGTTTTCCACTTTCCATTTACCAGTAGCAGTGTATTGCTCCCCTAAGAAGTAAGTATCTATATATTCTCCGTCGTAGGTGTAATAATCACACAAAAAATCAATTTTGTCGCCGGCTTTTATTTCTATAAGACCCTTGGATACAGTCTCCGTCTCAGTTTCGGCATCATATCTTATTTGGGCTCCCTGAACCACACCATAGGGATTTTCATTGTCAAAAACAATTATAATATCTACAAGCTTGCCGTTTAACAAAGCAGGTACACGTCCTTTAATAGAATAAGTATCTCCATAGTGATCGTCAGTCATCATATAGTAGCTTACTATGTGTCCGTTTAGTGCCAGCCATGTGCCGTCAAACTCCATAATAAGATCTCCGTCCTCATTGTATTCATACACGTTATCAAGTCCAAGATCAATAAAGCCCTCTCCGTCATCTATAAACACGTTCATTTCCATATGATGTACCAAATCCCATTGCTCTTCTGAAAGCGACAGCACTCTTTGACCGTTCTTTTCAGTTATCTTAAGATCACCGGCTGTAAGCCTGTTTTTTGCATAATAATCGACAGACGATTTTATCCGGTCGATATCTAGCCATCCCAGGGAGTTTCCGACAAGTCCGGTAATACTGCTGTAATCTCCGCTAGACAAAAACTCATTCAGTAAGCTCTCCAGAGCTTCAGCACCTAATGACTCCGTTGTAGTCTGTCCGTTTCCTAAAATACTCTCCAGCAGCACTTGAAGCATGTTACCGCTGCTGTCTGAAACTATCTGTCCGCCGGCCGTAACATTGGCAAAGCTTTTTATACATTCTCTGTACTCATCATTAATACCTATCCGCTCATATGTTTCCAACATGGAATTAAGCTTTGACAGGCTGTCATAAGGGAAAAATATGGACACTCCGTTAGCATTTGTTATGTTCTTCGATGTTCGGTTATACTTAATACAACCTCTTAAAGCCTTCGCAAAGGATTTTGCCTCAGGAGTACCGATGTTCTCAACAAAGTGAATAAGATCAATCTGGTTTATCTTGGAAGACTTCGCAAATTCCTTTGTATTGGCACGTGCCTTTGATACAATCTTATAGTCATCATTGTCCACAAGCCTCTTGGTTGATGTCGCAAACTTCGCAAAAGTAGCAGGTACAGTCCCCTTTAACTCAGCCAAATCGATAAGCGAAAGAGTTCCCTGACTGCGGGGTGTTCTTCTTTCAACTTCCCTTACATAATCGTCTATCAGTTTTTTACCGAGTTCGGTTGTAGGTATGGATGTATTTTGAGAAAGAGCGGTTATCCATCCGGTATAATACCAACCTATACCCGGCTCAACCTCCTCCGATGCAATCATATAATCGGCATACGGCTCCAATACCAGAGCTGTTTCAAGGGTAGCCATAAGGCAGGCATCAAACCCGATCAGGTCAAAGCTGCAATTACCGTTTTTTAAAGCAATGCCGATCTCATCAAGGGTCATACTGTCCCCGGGAAAATGCTGATCATAGCCAAAACCGCTTATAGATCCTCCGCCATGATCCCACATTATGAGAAAATACCGGTCCGCCGGAAAGTTGTTCTTACAGTATTTAATAAAATCCGACAAGGTTTCCGGATCTACCATAGGCTTTTTTCCCAGATTTCCTTCAAGCAACTCAAGGCCTTTCTTTGTCACTTTATAGCGCTGATTTGAGTTGCTTTTTACAATACTGTTTTGCCACTTGGTTGTTCCACCGGTCTCAACTATTATATTTACTTTATCCGATATTTGAGCATCAATCATTTCATTGAGATCGGAACTGGCCAAACCGCTTCTGGACTCAAGGTCGGTTCCACACATATATATCATTACAGTTGCAGTATCTTTGCCGTTACCCTTTAAAACAGTACGTTTTTCACGAGCCAGTTCGGAAACTTCTGTATTGACAGGGTATGCACCGTTATCGACGAATGTGGTGCC